>Ga0116138_1001097_pt1 | contig 15294 bp, 11 predicted proteins | sample June2015DPH_20_1_2_FD_88971 | JGI IMG/M metagenome (GOLD analysis project Ga0116138, IMG submission 88971) | Peatland microbial communities from SPRUCE experiment site at the Marcell Experimental Forest, Minnesota, USA - June2015DPH_20_150 | ecosystem: Environmental > Terrestrial > Soil >... | reverse complement strand
TTGAGCATTCTATCAGCGTAGTAGACTGGTTGATTTGCGCTTCGGTCTCGGTGATGGTGCTATTGAAATTCTGTGTCATGCTCTGCGTGGATTCTTGGTTTGCAACCAGACCGGCTGGAATAGATATCATTATTGCGAAGGAAAAACTCAAGGCAACGATTACTAACAATGCCCTTATCTTCCTTCTTGAAATGTTCCTTATTGCTCTTGTCAAGGCACCCAAACTTATCACTGTTCCAACTGTTCCATGTTTAATTCGATGAAGCAAGGAGGGTCAGCAATGAACCCAGATATTCTGTTATGTCGTCCGTGGCCCAGGTCCTTCACGTCTTTCACTGCTGCCATCTCCATGTCTAGTGACAATTCATCTTGAAAGAGCAGAGTGTTATTAAACTGTTTTTCAGAATTACACCAGATTCTTTTCCTAATTCAACGTCCTGCCTCATCGTCGACGAATTGATACACGCGCCGTTCTGTTCGTGAAAAGACTTATGTACACGGTCTGGCCTGCGGATATGAGGCGCACAGACTCATTCGTATGCGACTGCCAATCACAGAAGCATCTAGGGCTTTCCTAGTCCATTATTAAGCTTTGATTTGTTGCGCAGTCGGATGATGATAGGAACAAGCTTTTCCGCCAGAAGGAAGGCGCACGTGCCGTAGATGATTCCGCCTATTATGTCTACGACGTAGTGCTCTCCGAGATAGACGGCACTGAACCAGACGCCTGCAGGAAACAAGAGTATCGGCAACGCGCGTGTTTTCTTGATTTTCAGTGCGTAGAGTGAAATCAGCCATGGATACATCGCGTGAAGACTCGGAAACGCTGCAAACGGATTGGATTGAATGAAATCGAAAATGGTGCGATAGAAGGGCACGCCTAGATCTTTGTCCACTTGAAACAGGATTCGTGTGGCACCTACTCCAAACCATGGAGGCGCAACCGGATAAACAAGAAACGTTATCAAGGCGCTGTAGGTGCCGATTGCGAAGGCGAGAACGTATCCCCGATAGTTTTTCGGGCTATACTTCCACAATACGAAGGCAAAAACCGTTGGAGCTATAAAATGCAGAGAATAAAAAAAGGCTCCAAGATAGTCCAAAAACGGGGTTCTGTAAAGCTGTTGAAGCACAAGGGTCGGGATCGAACCGAACAGCTGCAACTCCGCAGTCATAGGCTGTTCAACATGCACAAGCCTTGGCAAGCTTCCAACTATCCCGAACATGGCTTCAAAAGACAAGAAAGTCGAAATGAGCGGAGCCCAATCCTTTACGAAACGGTGGCTTCCTTTGTTGTACGCAGCATATATGAAGAAAACCAAAACTATGAATTCAGGTCCTGGAAGCACGCCGTATACCAAGCAGAAGACACCCAATATCGCTACATAGATACCGGGGAAGGCAACCCCTAAAAGGCGTGAATAACGGTAATCAAGCTTCGGGCTTGGTATTAACGCTTTTTTGTCTTCCGTAGCATTCCCCGTTCTCAGTCAGCGCTAGTTGATAATATAGATTGCGATTGGAATTTTTTCTTCCCGCATCCACGTGTACGCCTTACAATTCGAATGCCCTAGAAACACATTTCGTCTGGACTCTGACGCGAGTTAGAGTCTTCTATTGCGTAGAGTCTAAGGATTGATGGGAAATCCTTGGCAGAGTGTAGGAAAATGATGATTTTGAATATGCGGACCGTGCCTTGCACAGCCCTTGCAACTTCTGTGCAGGCCGTTTGGACAGCACGTTTTGCGCAGTCCCCAGGGTGGGGATGATAGGTTGTGACTTTGTTCATTATCGTCGCCGCTGACAACGACGTTGAAATCCTGTCCTTATCCATTTTCACCATTTCCTCGGCTGCTTTGTCTATTCTCTTTTGGTGCTCGGTTAAGGTCCAGAAAAGCTGAATGGAGAAAGGAGAGAGGCAAGAAAGATATTCTTCAGCTTTTCTGGGCCTTTGCGAGCCCCTTTTTTGAGGAATAGGGCCTTGCAGACTTTTTCTCAACCTCCGACTGGCAAAGGAGATGCCCTCATTATTAAACTGTTTTTCAGAATTGGACCATATTCTATTCCTAATCCAGTTCTAGGCTGCCGTCAGATCTTGGGGTGAAAGATTGAACGACATGTTTATTATTCTAGTTCAAATAGGTCTAACGAAAGACTCTTCAAGCTTGCGGAGCGGTACGAATGTCCACTAATGTGCGCCCTTTCAAGTATCTGCTCGGGTGGCTAATTGCAGGCACGAGAGGTGGTGTGAGCCGCGCCAAAATAATCCAAGCCCTAAATGCAACTCCGCAGAATGCAAATCAGTTAGCGACCCTGCTTGGAATGGATTATAGGACAATAAGGCACCATCTTGACGTGCTTATGAAAAACAGAATAATCACGTCTGCAGGAGAAGGGTACGGTATAACATATTTCTTGTCTCCGGCAATGGAAGAGAACTATGCTCTATTCGAGGAGATTCTGAATAAAATCTGGAAAAAGTAGAAAAGGGAGGAATGTAGATGAAGAATCGTATGAATACGAACCTGAGAAATCTGTTAATACTGGCAACGGTGATAGCGGTGGCTATCATAGCAACACTTTGGGCTACATCCACCTCCTGGTTTCCACCATATCCATTTCGGCCTCGCTTTGAGGAGCCGCGACCTCCCCTTGAGAACATTCGTGGAGACATAGAGCTTTTCTATACGGTAGAAACAGTTGTTTCTACGATCAATGTGACGCTTTCGACCATCCTGTTGCTCATGTATGTCAGCATATACCGAAAGACGCGATCGGAGTTCACAATAGGGTTGATAATATTTTCGGCAGTCCTTCTTCTGCATGCTTTTGTCTCCATTCCTTTATTACACCTAGCTTTTGGTTTCTATCCGATCGGTCTCGGCCCGTTTGCAATGTTGCCAGACCTGTTCACATGCCTTGCACTGGGAGTTCTGCTGTATCTCACCTTCAAATACTAGAATACGCCAGAAAGAACATGCGGCCGCGATCAACACCTCTTCTAATAGCAAAAGACATCTAGTGTGCATTTCTTGCGCTAATGATCCATGCATTCTTTTCTTCGTTGGGATCATGGGACGCGAGAGTGATTATCAAGACACACTACTCGGGAGAGAATTAGCATCCACAGTTTTTTAAGAAAGATGTTGGTTGATGAGTTTGGCCAAATCTATGACTTCGAGACTGTGTCCACAGTTAGGGCAGATTTTGAACACTTCCTCCGATTCTGCTCCAACTTTCAAGGGAGTTCCGCAATGGCAGCAGTGGTAAGTCAGTGTTTGTCCTCTGTCAGCTAGCTGTCTGATGAGACTGTTTACATCAACATGTAAGACAGTTATCTCTTTTTCTTTTCGTCTGAGCTGCCCTGCTTTTTCAAGCATCCCGAGTTTTTCGCACTCTTGAGCAGCTTCCTCATAGCGTCCGGCTTTTTCGAGATTCTCAACAGTTTTTTCTTTGCTCTCAATCTCTTCGTCTGTGTAGTGAGAGCATTTTTCTGCTTGGACAAAATAGTCTCCATATCCAATTGAGATTGGTTTCAGTTTGCTTCCAGTTAGCTCGCACGATTCCTTATCAAAGTGCCTGCAGTCAACGCAGTTTTTCTTTTTGTCGTATTCCTCTCTAATTCTCCCGTAGCAATCTGCACATAATATCTTCTGCTTCCCTTCTAGCGTCAAGCTCAATCCAGAGCCTGAAAACCGCTTTCCGCATTCATCGCACTGCATGTTATGTCTTTGTTACTCTAGCATGGTCTTCTTTATTTGTCTTACATTGGTTCACGCCGATTTGTTGCTTGTAAGCTGGTCCACTGTTAAATGCTTGTGTCCATGAGCGAGTGTACGCTTAAATATCTGTCAAATGATAGAAGAAACCAAGGACGTTTCTAGGTAGGTCTTGTGCCCTACTGTCCAAAGTGCGGCGAAGAAGTATTTGTTTTGAGACGATAACCTTTTCAGCACACTATTCGTGGTTGTTGAAGTAGTGGATGGCTACGGCTATGTCTTTCATGTTGCAGACGCCGTCGTTGTTCACGTCAGCATTGGGCTTCCAGTTCGGCGAGTTCGGCTTAGTGTTAAACAGTGCAATCATGTAGGCGACGTCCTTCATGTTGGCCACGCCATCATAAACGCCTGGCACTGTGCTGGAAACGTCGCCTGGAACACCCACGTGAACTGGGATCGTGCAAGTGCGATTATTGTTTGCCGTGTTTGTTTCGCCTGAAACTGGGGGTACGTAGGCACTCAGAGTGTGGTTGCCATAGGCAAAGCCGGTGGTATCCCACAGGAAGATTATCACTACTGCATTTGCAGCTGTGAGGGATGTTGCCGTTTGCGCTATAAGGGTTGAGTCTGCAAAGACTGATAGGTTGAAGTTTTCGTCAAATGTTCCGTAGTTTGCGATGGCTACGCTTACGTTCATGCAGTAGCCCTGTCCAGCGACAGTTTTGAGAGGCGTGATATCCGTGACTGCCACGTCGTGACCGGGTGTGTAGAAGCTCATAAGCGGGTAATTGTCTATGTTATTCATGTCAATTTGATAGGACGTGTCTCCTATTCCGTCGCTTCCCGTAACGTTTTGGCAGGGTCCCTTGTAGTGATCAGTTCCGGTGTAGTCGTCCCAGTAGTTACCGCCTGAGGGATAGCCTTTGTCCCACGTGTTGATCGATGGAAAAATCAGGCCAGGATCGGCGCAGTCCCACACGGCGTCGAAGACATGGACTAATTCGTTAGCAAATATGTTATCATAGATAAGGTTGTTTGAAGACATGTAGAGGTAGATGCCGCTTCCAAGGGGACCGTTGTTCCCGGTTATTCTGCATCCCGTTACACTGTTATTGTCTGAGAAGGACAGTAGGCTTATGCCGTCATAATTGTTTGTAACGTTTGTTTCTACAACGTTGTTGTTTGAAGATTCTAAAAGAAATATGCCATGGATGTTGTTTGACGTGTCGGTTCCCAGAATCGTGTTGTTTGAGCACTGTTGTAGATAGATGCCGTACAAGTGCGTTTCAACTGCTACATTCTTGATTGTTACGTTGCTTCTTCCAAGCAAGTATATTCCAGCTGCGCCTCCTCCGCTGCCTTGAACAGTATAGCCTGCCCCATCTAACATGATGTTGTTTCTTTCGATTACAATTCCTTCACTGTCACTGTAGATGTTGCCGCTTAATGTGTAGACATCTCCATTATGCTGTATTGGTGCTGTCGGCGGGTCAACACTTCCATCAGCTCTAATGTGAACAGGAAGCGCGTTCGTGCTGACGACAACTATTTGCCTGTCTTCTCCAACCAGACCGTTCACATCAAACACAGTCAGCTTAAGCGTGTAAGTGCCCTGCGCAACTCCAGTCGTGTTCCAAGTTGCTAGGGTTCCGTTGACAACCTCGCTCTTGCCGTTGTTCGCTAGGCTGATTCCAGTTGTCATCCAAGACGTTGGAGCTGTTCCCGAACCGAATGCTAAGGTGTAATTGCTGAAAGTCGCGCTAGGTGTCGTGCCCCGTTTTGCTATGCCCTGAAGGCCGACAAGTCCACCGAAGCGGGGTGGGGTCAGCAAGTCTGTCCTTGTTTTAAAATGGGCCGTCGGTGCGCTGATCGCTGTGACTATTTCAGTTTCGGGGTCTCCAAGCAAATTGAGGTCGAAGTAGGTCCACCTGTCGAGTATTGGTTCCTGTTCTTTTGAAAGTTGCAACGCCTTTCCCAAATTCCTGGTACCACTGTTCAGCACTGAGAAAAATGATCTGTCGTATCGCTCTCCAGGCCCGTCAAGAGAGGCTGAACAGTACCAGCCGTATCTCGAGTTGCCTATATACGCGAAAGCGCCGTGCGCACTGAATAGGAAGTGCTCTGCGATGGCCTGCTGAGATCCACTTGTGGCTTCGTCAAATGCGGCCGAGTAGCAACCCATGCTGTAAACAAAAAAGTACTGCGTGTTGGTGAGGCTGTCAACATCTGAAATTGACAGTCCCATTGCGCTCTGGTAATTCGAATGTCCATCGTGGTTTATTATATGCGTGCCGCTGTTCATTTCGTTGATTACCGCAGTGCGGCTGAATGTTCCGTCTCTTTGGTACAGTCTCGTAGTCGTGTATTGAGGTATGATGTCCGTGACGGTATCTTCTCCATTTCCGCCCTCGGTGATGTCGTCGAGTTTTGTGCCGATGACCAAGGCTTTCTTGAGATAGTCTGCTTGAGTTGATTGCTCGTAGGCGATTGTCTTGTTGACGAAGTTTGTTGCTTCCTGTGGAGTGTCAACGGGGGCTCTGCCAACGTACACTTCTGCGAAGAAGTCGGCCTCTTCGCCAGCTGTTCCGTTTTCAGGTCCAGGCCAGTGGTAGACGGCTTCTCCAAATATCGTGTCGTTATTCTTGTCCCAGCTTCCGTCCAAACTACCATAGTACATGTCGCTAGGAATGTTGTAGTCGGTCCAGCTGCCGTCATAGGCAGCATAATCGTATATGCCTCTTGCAGGGATGATGTCGTCATCTCCGCCTAACAGCACGTATTGGGTTCCCCAGTTCAGATAGGCGTCTTTTATGAAGTTCCTGACGTGGGCTTGGGTATCATTGAATTTCGGGCTACCGTTTCCGTCACCGAACTGGCCATCGGAATTGTATTTTGGGTTTTTCATGATGTCTTCAATTAACACGATTGTTGCGTTCAGTCCCTTCTGGTTTTTCCAATCTACCAAGGGTTGAAATGAAGAGCGTAACGTGTTGTTAGTTATAACGACGTAATCGTAATGATTCAATGATCCCGCCAAAACCGTATACTGCATGCCTGTCGGGGTTTTGGTGTACGTTTTCGCCGCGTCAGGATTATCCACCATGCCTACAACCTGCGCTCTATCTTGAGGCAGGTTTCTGAACAATGAGGATATCTCGCCTGTCTCTTCCAGAGCCACAGTGATGGTCATTGTTTCGAAATAGTACAGTTCACCCGTTCTTGGGACGTACTGAACTGGGTAGATTTTCAAAAGAAGTATCTTGTACCCCGTCAGATACTGTTCGGAAATGTCTGAATATAATGAACTTGGAAAAGGATTCGTGGAGCTGTAGATTGCTTCGTTTGGCTTGTCAACCGCAGTGACATTTGAAGAGATAGGCATGGGTGTTTTCCCGTACATCACATTGAATCTGCCCTGCAACACTTCTCTATTGCCAGGCGTTACGTCAACGCGTTTTACGCCCTTTCCTTCCGGAATCAAAATCCTAATCTGCCTGAAGGGCAGAACAGGTTCTCCCGGAGCACCATACTGAGGCAGCGTAGGCATCGTGACAGAACTACCAGAAACGTTTAGAGCAATCTCAGGTGCGAGAAAATCAAGTTTTAGCACGATCGAATTGGATGATTCCGTTTGCGATCCAACGTTTGGAACCGCGGAAAAATAAACACTGGATGCGAAAACAAGCATGCTAGTCAAAAGAATCATCAGGGCCGTGCCCAGAAATATCCTGCTTGACAGGGACGCTCCTCCATTAGAGCTACAGTGTTTCAACCCTTAAAAACAATTTGCCGCCAGGCCATTTAGGACGCGATCGCCTTCCTTGGGCAGTTTCTGCCTTGGTTCTGTTATCTTTGCATTGCTTGCCAGCTTCAAGTTGGGCTGAAGTGGCCGTCGTTGACGGTGGGAACTGTTGATTGCTCGGCTGAGTTCAAAAGAGTCGCGTCATACAGACGTAAGCAGCAATCTCCATCATCTTTTACGTGAAACTGTATAGTTGCTAGAATGGCGCTTCCATTGATCTCGCGCACGCGAGGCGCTTTTCCAGTCAACAAAGCAAAGTCATTCGCGCACATCTCTATATTGGCAAGATTTTTACCGTCAGAAATCTATTGAGAGAAGGGAGAAAAGAAGCAATTTGTCCGAATTGAGCAGGGAGACAAAGAGGATTTCCGATGTGCTCAAGCTTGGAGCATCGTCACAGGTGTCCGATTATGAACGGCGGTTCTCGTCGCTTGAGAACCTTTACGATGGTCTTCTTTCGAACCTGACAAGAATGGAGTTTAGCCACAAGGAGGCGTATGCGACTGCAAGAGAATTTTTTAACGGTTCCACGGTTCGTTTTGCAGGCATAGACGGCACAATGTATTCCAGGCCGCTTTTTGATATGGTGATATTCTTCGGAGGCGCTTATGCCTCAACGGGTACTGTGACTTTCAGAGAAAACGATGAGCCAATTGTCAAGTATGACGAAAAGACGATGCTGCAAAGAGCCGGCATATCGAGCGTTGTCCCAATCTACATCAACGAAGTAGTTGACCTGGATCAGGCTTTCTACGGGGATCAACCTTCGGAGGAAGTCAACCCGAACAGACCTTTCACGGATGAATCGATAATAGACAATGCAACAATTGCAAACTGGATAATGACTTTCTCAGAATATTACCTTGCCTACAAACTTGCCTCAGATGAAAGCAAAAACATGCGTATACTCCTTATGGACAGAAGTCTCTCAATCGAACGCGCAAGCCTTCTCTACGACACGTCAAAACACGAATTCTGGAAGACCAAAAGCAACATAAGAGGATACGAAATTGACGGAGAACCCATCGACGAAAACGATTTGACCTTAGCCAGGCAACACGTGTGCAACCAAGTTTTGGGCTTGCCGCCGGCAAGAGCGGACTACCTCCTTCACGCGATAATCAACTTGATTCAACGAAAGGGACCATTAACCCTGAAGCAGATCCTCAGTGAATTGGGCGTAGACGACGAGAGGAGAGCGAAAAGAGCCAAACGAAGTCTGAACAGCTCGGTTAAAAGAGGAATGCTGAAAGAGGAAAAGAACGAGAGTTATGTTCTTAACCCCAAATACGCCACAACCTGGGAACGCGTTAGAAAGCTTGTGACAAGCTTGGGCGACCAGTTCTTTTTTGCAGGATCAGACAAGGCGATGAAGATTGTGAAGGGCGGTGAAGAACATTGGTTGACAACCCTTGATGTCGCTTTTCTCACCCTTTTCACGTTGCACTTGCTGATGGAAGAGTGCTGGAAAAAGCACATCTTGCTGATAGGTATGACGAAGGACACGGCGGCAAGAGACTTCAAGCGCCAGTTGATCCCACTGCTGCACAACGAGGGATTGTTGAAAACTGCGGTTTCCCAGGAAGCTTTTGCTGCTCTGCCTAACACGGATAGAATGATACTTCAGTCAACGAGCATTTTCAACCCGGAGAAAATCAAGCCTCCTTGGAGTCTCATCGAGTACGACTCTGCAGTTAGAACCATGGTTCCAGACAGGCAAAAAAGTCCGGCCTACGTTTCAGGCGCCATAAAGAATAGAATAACCCTTGAAAAAACGTTCCTCAAGACATACGTACAGCTAAGCCAGGCTAGGACGGACCCTATGCTGCGCAGCAACGTGCTTCTCATCGACCGCCTTGTCTATCCAGAACATGACTACAAGCATGAAAACGTTGTAAAACTCTGGAACGAATTCGGCGGCGCGACAGAACCCGTGGAGATCATGATTTTTAAAGACAAGAACGTGGTCAACAAGCTTCAAAATCTTGTCATGAACGTGCTGGTTGCCATGGCTCCTTCCAGCATCCCTGAAGCCTTCGGTCACAACAAACCGCTGTTCATCGCTGACAAGATTGCGAAATGGAATTACAGCCAGTTCAAATGTGTGGTGGACACAACGGCAAGCTGGATGCTGAACAACCATAAATTGAGAAAGTTCATATTCTATATGAGCACTTTCAGGGAAAGGAGGGCTTCAATTGAGTCCACAAGAAGAGAAAGCGTTTAACACCTCGTGCTTCACCGACTTTGACGGGAAATTCAACGCGAGGCTTGCTGCCGTTATTCCAAGATTCTTCGTCGGCGGCGGTGAAGAAACGAAGGTCGCAGGCACAAGTGCACGCTATCAGTGCCGCGTCAAGGTTGAATATCAAAAGGATCTGATGGGACTTTTAGAAGAGGGCATGTTGCTGGCTGTAAAAAATTTCAAACACGTTGAGCTTGGCTCTGAAAGGTACACGCTAATGGAGGTCAGTCGCGTTTGGCCTGAACATTTCGGTCTGCGCGGCTTGTCCGACCACAGCTACTATCCTATGCAGTTTGAAATCATAGAACAGTCGGAAGGTGACTGGCAGACGGATGACACTTCTACTATGATGATTCAGATAGATGCTGTTCCAGTGAACTATGACTTGATTCTGAACAAGAACTGCGAATTCAAGTTCGTTAAAGGCTTTTCCTATCCGGTGGCAGGAAGCTCATGCTTTGTCTTGAACGGTAAAATGATAAATCGCATGTACAACCAGAAAATTGCTGAAGAGTATGGAATAGACACATCTAAGACTGTGGAAGATGCTGGAATCGACCAAAGACTGGGCCTAATCAAAATGTTTGAGGCAAGCAAGACTGCCATCCCAATATACGTTGACTTTGAAAAACTCGTTCGCTACCACTTTGGCGTCTTCGCCTTCACAGGCGGCGGCAAAAGCAACTTGATGTCAAACATCCTTCGCAGACTTCTTCTTCACACGGACAATACAAAAGTGGTCATCTTTGACATAAGCTGCGAATACATGTTTCTGCTACTTGACATGCTTGCAGACCCCAGAATCAACTCAAAAGTAATTCTTGAACACAAGATAGACTCCTTGGAACAGTTCTTCAACTCCGTTGTTAAGCCTAGAGAATACGAGACAGATGAGCGCACGAAAAAGGGACTGCAACGCATAATTGACCAGGGCAAACTTGCTTATTACACGAAGCCGCGACAGCAGATTCCAACTTACAGCCAATTCATGGAAGAGCTTGATGACCAAAGAGGAGGATCGCTGGACAAACCGCATTACATCAACGCCTTAGACAGAATATACGATGCTATTCGTGAATATGTCGAAGAGCAGGGTCTAAGCGAAAACCAGCATGTCACCGAGGACTTTGTCCATTACGTAGACCAGATTGCAAGTGAAACCGTCGAACAGTTCAAAGTCCACGACAAGAGCGGTTTGTACGCTTGGGCAACAACAAGAAAATCGATAATCGACATAATAGACAAAAGCCAAGAAAAGGAAACGGAAAGCACAAGTGGACTAACCGTTGAAAAGATCCGCGAAGTACTTGAAGACAAGAAAACTAACCTTGTCTGCATTTCAATTTCGGACCCCTACACCATAAAGGAACTTGCCATAAACCTAACGCAGGACCTGCTTGTCCGTCGAAAACGTCGATTCACGGTGAAACCCTACATCCTATTAGTCTTTGATGAAGCGCAGGAATTCATCCCCAGTAACGCTGCAGGCATGGAAGCCAAATGCTCAGCTCACGTTGAAACCCTGCTCAGACAGGGCAGAAAATACGGCCTCGGCGTGTGCATAGCGACACAGCGCATCGCCTACCTGAACACTAACGCGCTCCAACAGATCCACACTTACTTCGTGGGCACTTTGCCCCGTCCATACGACAGGCAGCTTGTCAGCGACACATTCATGATAGACAAAGGGATACTGGAAAAAACCCTGGAATTCGCTCCAGGCGAATGGCTCCTCTCAAGCTACATAGCCACGGGCATGGAAAACGTTCCAATATTCATAAAGGCAGACAACGCTGAAAACGAAATAGAAAAGTACCTGAAGACATAGCAGGCTGCGCGAGCTGACTTATTTACCATCTATAGCCAATACAAGCAGATCATCTAATCTATAATCCTTTTTGCTCGGACGAGGATATACTGCTTGCAGGGTTTGAACCCCACTTTGCTGTACACTTGCACAGCCGGGGCGTTGTCGCTGAGCACATGAATCAATGCCGGCGGAGACCTCTTGAGAATCTCCTCTGCCAAAGCTGAAACTATGGACGTTGCAAAACCCCTGTTCCTGTACGCTTTGTCTGTCGCTATGGCTCCAACGTTGCTGCCGATGTCCACAAACCGAGTTAACCCGACCGAAACCAACTTGTTATCCTGTCTTATACCCAGCATGTAAGCGTCTTTCCAAGCCAACTTCTGCCGTTCAACATCAAGATCCCCCCAAACCTCAGGATCAACCCCCCGCATCACGTCAACAACCTCGCCAACATCTTCGACGCCCAGTTTCACTAGCGCGTGCTTTACCTGAAGGTTCTCTTCACCCTTCTTCAGACACATGAGAACCAGCACGTGCCTAAACCAAGGCCTGTACCTTCTAAGCACAATTTCTTCACAATCAACAGGCGCCTGCAACTCCACTCTCTCAAAATCAACAGACTCAAGCAGCTGTTCAACCGCTTTACGACTTCCCCTCAACTGAACAACGTCGTCGCGTCCCTGCGCCGTATATATCAGCATCGCACCCACAACTCTTCCATCTTCCATCGCCAGCAGAACCCTGGTCTGCTCTCTTCGACGGGTCCAGTCGAAAATGAAGAAATAGTAATTCAAAGGATCCTTGTTGACAACGTCCCAGAAAACCCGCTCAAAACCATCCTCGACCGAAACAATTTTCATAGTGGCCACCTGAAATATGATATTGTAAGAAGCAGAGGGAAAAAAAGATTTAAGGTTTTTACGCTGCTGTTTTCGCCTGCGTTAGCCCGCATTTTTTGAGTAGCCGCTGCCACTTCTCGTCGGTGCGCCTTTGAATCTCGTCAATCATCTTCTCGTTCTGCGGCGTGAACAAATGCCTAAACCGTCCCTGAACCTGCAGGTACTCTCGCACAGGCTTCTTCTTCTGAGGAGCCAAAGCCATTACCTTGCTCGGTGTTGAGAGCTGATACTCACCGTTCACGGCTTCCCACAAGGGAAAAACGCACGTTTCAACAGCCAAACGCGAAAGCTCAATCGACTTGCTAGGATCACTGCGCCAACCTCTGGGGCAAGGAGCAAACACGTGCAGGAACGCCGGCCCGTTCACCTCTATGCCCTTCCTAGCCTTCGTTATCAAATCCTTCCAATAGTACGGCGACGCTGTTGCAACGTGGGGCATGTCATGAGCCACCATAATGTCAGCAATAGGCTTCTTCTGCTCCAACTTGCCAGGAACAACCTTGCCAGCCTGCGAAGTAGTCGTTGAGGCACCGTAGGGCGTGCCGCCGCTCCTCTGAATGCCCGTGTTCATGTACGCCTCATTATCGTAAAGCACGAACAGGAAATCATGTCCCCTCTCAACCGCCCCGGAAAGGGCCTGAATGCCAATATCGTACGTGCCACCGTCTCCAGCAAAAGCCACCACGTCAACCTGCTCATTCTTTATCCTGCCCTTCTTCTTCAGAATCTTCAAGGCCGCCTCGATTCCAGACGCGTTAGCTCCCGCAGTTTCGAAGGCTGTGTGCAGCCACGGTGTTGCCCAGGACGTGTAAGGATAGATCGTTGAGGCCACTTCCATGCAGCCTGTGGCTTCAGTGACTATCGTCGGTCCTCTTGTGGCCTTCATTATGAGCCTCAGCACAGTAGCCGGGGCGCAGCCTGCGCAGGCTCTGTGTCCAGACAAGAACAGTTCAGGTTTCTCAGCTATGTCCTTCGCAGTGAATTTTCCTTCCGAAATAGTACTCATCTTTTTCACTCCCTCAACCCAACGAATCGTACAAGACCATCAACCCGTTTAGCATGAATTATCTTCTGCAAATCGTCATAGACCCTCCGTATCTGGCTCGGGCTCGTGTCTCTTCCGCCCAGACCGTGAATATAGTTCACGATGAAAGGACGTGCTGCTGCGTCGTAGAGCGCGTGGCGAACTTCATGGAATACTGCCCCGCCTCTGCCACCGAAACTCATGCTTCTCTCCATCACGGCCACGGCGTTCACCTTGCTGAGCGCCTTGATTATTGCTTCAGCTGGGAACGGTCTGTAGGTCCTGATCCTGAGCAGTCCGGCCTTAACGCCTTTTGTCCTCAACTCGTCGACAACCGTCTTCACGGTTCCGGCAGTCGAACCCAAGCATACGATGGCGACTTCGGCATCTTCCAGCGCATACTGTTCAAGCAAACCGTCTCCGTAGCGTCTGCCGCTCATCTCGGCATATTCATCGTGTACTTGAGGAATTACTGCAAGCGCGTTTCGCATGGCTTCTTCCTGTTGCCGCTTGAACTCGAAATAATAGTTAGGCATCGCCACGGGGCCCATCGTCATTGGATTCTCAGGATCAAGCTTGTAAGGCACCGTTTTGCCTTCGTGTGTAAGAACCACTGGAAACTGTCTTGTTTTGACAAACCTTTTGACAGCATCATCTGAAAGAACTTGTACATTCTCAAGCGTATGGCTTAACGTGAACCCGTCTAAACCCACTATCACCGGCAATTGAACATCCAAGTGCTCAGCAATCCTGAAAGCTTGAATAACTGAATCATAGACTTCCTGAGCGTTTTCACAGTAAATCTGTATCCAGCCACTATCCCGTTCAGCCATGGCGTCAGAATGGTCACCGTGAATGTTCAATGGTGCCGACAACGCCCGGTTTGCGATCGCCATCACTACGGGCGCCCTACAGCCAGAAGTGACGAAAAGCATTTCATGCATCAACGCCAAGCCTGCAGAAGCCGAAGCAGTGAATACTCGTGCTCCCGTGGCTGAAGCTGCCAGGCAAGCAGCCATGGCACTGTGCTCGGACTCTGTGCAAACATACTCCGTTTCAACTTCACCGTTAGCCACATACTCGCTGAGCTTCTCAACGATTATCGTCTGCGGAGTTATCGGGTACGCCGCAACCACGTCAACGTCACATTGCTTCACAGCTAAAGCAACAGCCTCGTCTCCGTTCAAACCCTGAATTTCCTGCTTAGCAACACTGTTCACTCTCAACAGCCTCCTCTCACATCTTCATTATAATCGCTTTTGCAGGGCATTCATTCGCGCAAATACCGCATCCCTTGCAAAAGTCCATATCGAACTCGATGTCTCCCTTCTCAGGTTTCCAGTGTATCGCACCATCTGGACAATAGATGGTGCATATCAAACACTTCGTGCACTTTGCAACGTCTCTCTCGGGTCTGAAGGTTTTCCAGTCGCCTGTCAAATACGTGGCGCTGGATTTCCAGCAGACGCCCGCGGGTGAGGCTTCTTTCCAGCCTTTTTCTTTCGTCATTCAGATTTCACTCCTTGATAAGCCTCTTTCACTACAGCGAAGTTCTTCGTCGCCACGTCTGCTTTGAAACGTTCACTTATCATTTTTTCGATAGTTTCCAAACTGACAATTCCTGTTACACGCGCCACAGCACCCAGCATGGCTGTGTTCGTTATCGACATTCCCAATATCTTCAATGAGATGTCAGAAGCCCCCACAGTCCACACCTTGCCAGCATTTGATTTAAGCTGTTTTCTAACCTCCACTGGATTATCCTTGGTGTTGACTATGATGTTTCCCCGTTCCT
>Ga0116138_1001085_pt1 | contig 15369 bp, 14 predicted proteins | sample June2015DPH_20_1_2_FD_88971 | JGI IMG/M metagenome (GOLD analysis project Ga0116138, IMG submission 88971) | Peatland microbial communities from SPRUCE experiment site at the Marcell Experimental Forest, Minnesota, USA - June2015DPH_20_150 | ecosystem: Environmental > Terrestrial > Soil >... | reverse complement strand
TTGCGCAGGCTGCCTGAACTGCCTCAGGAGCTGGTGTATCGGATCGTCGGGCACGACCTAACGTTGCAGGACACTAAAGCCAGATTGATTGTGGATCTCATCCCGAACGCCATTCCTTGAGGCCTTCTGTTATGCCGGCTATGCGCCGCTCCGCCTTCTTCTCCTGTGTTGCTCTCGCTGCCATAAGCGTGTCGCTTTACGCCCAGGAGCTGGCCCTGCCGCTGAAACCGGACTCGGTGCGCTTCGCGGTCATCGGCGACATGGGGACGGGTGAGAAGCCGCAATACGAAGTGGCCGAGCAGATCATTGCGTGTCGCCGGAAATTTCCCTTTGAGTTCGTGATTATGCTGGGCGACAACATCTACGGCGGGCACGACCCAATTGACTACCAAAACAAGTTCGAGCTGCCCTACAAGCCCTTGCTTGATGCGGGCGTAAAATTCTACGCGGTGCTCGGCAACCACGACACCCCCAACGAGCGGTTCTACAAGTCGTTCAACATGAACGGGCAGAAATATTACACGTACAAGAAGAGCAACGTCCGCTTCCTCGCCCTGGACAGCAATTACATGGACCCGCAGCAGCTCTCGTGGCTGGAGAAGGAACTGCAGAACTCAGGGTCGGATTGGAGAATCTGCTATTTCCATCACCCGCTCTATTCTTCCGGGGCCTTCCATGGCTCTTCGACCGAACTCCGCCCTCTGCTGGAACCTCTGTTCGTAAAATATGGGGTGCAGGTCGTCTTCGCCGGACACGAGCACGTTTATGAGCGCGTGAAGCCGCAAAATGGCACCTACTATTTCACCGAAGGAGCTTCAGGCTCGTTGCGGAAGGGCAACCTGAGCAAGACGGACCTGACCGCCGCCGGGTACGACCAGGACCGTTCATTCATGCTCGTCGAAATCGCCGGCGATGAGCTTTACTTCCAGACCATCTCGCGGGTAGGGCTGACGGTTGATTCCGGGGTGATCCGGCGCGTGGCGAAGATCGCGGGCGCAGCATCCTGGCCGACTGTGCGGCCTGGGCATGGTGGTTTGCCTGGCCGGACGGTGGCGAAAGCCATTGGCGTCGGACTTACCCGCGCGCTAACCGCCACGGAGTAGATCTTTACGACTACGCCATCCTCTATTTCTTCCTTCACCAAGTCTGCCCCTGTCAGCGTCTCGGCTTCATTCCACTGGCCCCCAGCGGCAGTACCGCGCATGCTTGATCAACCGGCCGCCAGTCTTCACCAGATGCTCCTGCAAACGGGTTAGCGGCCAATCGTCAAACCCTCTCCGGCATTCCCACGTTGGGTCCCACACTGTAGTTTCCCCCATTAACTGGGATGAGCATTTTTGACCTAAGACGTGAGCCGTACTGAACTGACACCCATGCGCACAAGCGGTATAAGAAGTGTGCCTCGAGTATTCGGTGAGAGGCAGATGTGAGATGAGTTGGAGGCAACACCTATGAACCAAAAAAGAGTTATCAGCACAGCAGTTCTGTGTTTACTTCTCGGAACCACCATTCCTGCATTCGCACAAAAAGGACAGGAGGAAAAGGGCGGAGGCGGAGGAAAAGCACAGCAGGCGCAACACCAGCAACAACCTCAGCAAGCAAAGCAGGCACAGCACCACCAGCAGCCGCAGCGCGCACAGCAGGCGCAACACCAGCAGCAACCTCAGCAAGCAAAGCAGGCACAGCACCAGCAGCAGCCACAGCGCGCACAGCAGGTGCAACACCAGCAGCAGCCACGGGCCGTTGCTTCCAACCGTGGCAACAACGGCAACCATTATGGCCGCATTCCTGACGACCATTACCGTGCCCATTTCGGTCATGACCACTCGTTCCACATGATGCGTCCCCAGATGATCGGCGGGTATAACCGCTTCCAGTACGGCGGCTATTGGTTCGGGTTCAATGTAGGATGGCCAATGGGCTGGGACTACAACGACGACGTTTATGTCGTCTACGAGGGGGGCGCCTATTATTTGTACAATCTGAGGCGTCCTGGCATTCGCATTACACTCAACGTGTTCTAACGATTCATCCAGCACACCTTCGGAGGAGGATTCAACCGGCGCGGGCTGGGTCGCCCCGAGGGTGGGGGGGAAGCCGAAAGGGTCTTTTGGCTTGAGAGCTACCCAAGCGGCAAATAATGCTGGAGGCTGTCATCGTGAAATGGCAAGTTCAGTCACGGCGCACGGGGCGAATGATCAGATCATTTCCAAGTTCGAACCCTTACTGAACTCCACGAGTCCCAGCATGTGTGTCCCCCGGCGCAAACGTGACTGAGAAATTGTGACCAGACGTGTGAGCCGTAGTGGGCTGACACGCAAATTACCCCTGGGTATAAGCAGTGTGCGTCGCGCTGGCAGCCAGAATCTGGTGGACTTGCGTAGGGGCACTATCTTCACACGAGTGGCATTCATCGAGGTGAAGCCCGGTTGCTGGGCGGAGTCTACCAGGATCCTCGGGGGGGACGTCATCCCGCGGTTTCGGAGGGAAAGGGATTTCTTGGGCCCTCTCGCCTTCATCGTCCCGGACGGAACAGAAGCTCTCCCGTCGACCCTCCGGAATCAAAAGGAAAGCGTGGGAGCAGACTGCCCTACAGACCTTTTTTCCGGAACACGCCCGGGGAACTCCGATTCGCCGTCACTCCCCTGGTGGATCGCCACGCCGTTGCAGCACTCTGCTTTGCGTGATCTTGCGCTCGGTTCTACAGTGTGAGTCTTGCGCGGACAGGGTATAATACGAACACACCTGTGGAAACAGAATCTAAGATTCGACGGGTTGCGTTTCTCGGCGACTACATGCCGCGCAAGTGCGGCATCGCCACGTTCACGACCGATCTGCTTGCGGCCGTGGCAGCGGAGCACCCCCAAGGCCAGTGCTTCGCGGTGCCGGTTAATGACATCGAGGGCGGTTACGAGTATCCGGACGTGGTTCGCTTCGAGATTGAGGAGCAGGATCTGACGTCCTACCAGCGCGCGGCCGACTTCATTAACATCAGCAACGTGGATATCGTCTGCCTGCAGCACGAGTTCGGGATTTACGGCGGGCCGGCCGGCCGCCATGTGCTGGCGCTGCTGCGCGAACTGAAAATGCCCGTCGTGACCACGCTCCACACCCTTCTGTGCAAGCCGACCGTCGACCAGCGTCGCGTGATGCAGGAATTGATCGCGCGCTCGACCCGGCTGGTGGTCATGACCCAGCGGGGACAGCAGATGTTGCAGGAGGTTTACCAGGCGCCACCGGCCAAGATTGATCTCATCCCGCATGGCATTCCCGACATACCCTTCGTCGATCCGAATTATTACAAGGACCAGTTTAGTGTGGAGGGGAGGATCGTGTTGCTCACGTTCGGGCTGCTTTCGCCGAACAAGGGGATTGAACATGTGCTCAACGCCCTCCCGCACATCCTGGCGAAATTCCCCGACGTTGTTTATATCGTCTTGGGCGCCACGCATCCGAACGAGTTGCGCGAGCGAGGCGAGGCCTACCGTCTCAGCCTCGAAATCCTCGCCAAGAAGAACAAAGTCGAGAGGAACGTCATCTTCTACAACCGCTTCGTGGAACTCGAAGAACTGAAGGAGTTCATTGGCGCGGCGGACCTTTACATTACGCCTTATCTCAACGAAGCTCAGATCACGTCGGGGACACTGGCTTACGCGTTTGGCGCGGGCAAGGCCGTGGTCTCGACGCCGTATTGGCACGCTGCCGAATTGCTGGCGGAAGGGCGCGGAGTGCTGGTGCCGTTCGGCGACGCCAAGGCCATCGCGCTCGAGGTGATCGGCTTGCTGCACGACGCGACGCGCCGGCACGCCATCCGCAAAAATGCTTACAAGCTGGGCCGCGAGATGGTGTGGAGCAACGCGGCGCGGCTCTACATGCGCTCCTTCGAGCTGGCGCGGCTCCAGGGGGCGGTGTTGTCTCGGAAGATCTTTGCCACGAAGACGCTCGACCAGCAGCCCCGGGAGTTGCCGGAATTGAAGCTGGACCATCTTTCGCGCATGACCGATTCGACCGGCATCTTCCAGCATGCCATTTTCTCCGTGCCCAATTTTTCCCAAGGCTACTGCACGGACGACAACGCCCGGGCCTTCATTCTCGCGGTGCTGCTCGACGAGTTGGAAGAACAACCGGAGCGCGTACGGACACTGGGCACAACTTACGCAGCCTTCTTGAATCACGCTTTCGATCCCAAGACGAAACGCTTCCACAACCATCTGGGTTTCGATCGGCGCTGGCTCGATGAACAGGGGTCCGAAGACTGTCACGCCCGGGCGCTCTGGGCGCTGGGCCTGGGCGTGGGCCGTTCGCCGCATCGGAGTTTTCAGATCATGGCCGGACAACTCTTCGCGCAAGCGCTGCCGGTGGTGACGGAGTTCACTTCGCCACGGGCGTGGGCGTTCACCCTCATCGGCATTCACGAATATCTGCGGCGGCTGAGCGGTGACCGTCTGGTCGACCAAACCCGCGAGGCGCTTACGGCGCGGCTGATGGAGCTTTTCGACAAGGCCGCCCAGCCGGACTGGCCCTGGTTTGAAGAGGAGTTGGCCTACGACAATGCCAAGCTGGCGCACGCCCTGATTCTCAGCGGACGTGCTACCGGACAACAAACGGTGTTTGAACGAGGCCTGCAGGCATTGCGTTGGCTGGAGGAAGTGCAAGCCCCTGAGAATGGCCACTTCCGGCCTGTTGGCACTAACGGATTTTATCGGCGCGGCGGCACACGCGCGAACTTCGACCAGCAGCCCATCGAGGCGCAGGCGATGGTGTCTGCCTCCCTCGAAGCATACCGGGCCACCTCGGACTCCTGGTGGTACGAACAGGCCCATCGCGCCTTCGACTGGTTCCTCGGCTGGAATGATCTGGGGCTGGAAGTGTACTCCTCCAAAACCGGCGGCTGCCGCGATGCGTTGCATGTGGACCGAGTCAACGGGAACCAGGGAGCAGAATCGACGCTGGCCTTCCTTCTCTCGCTGGCGGAAATGAAGCTCATGCAAAACACCGTCACGGTGTTCAACGAGCCAGCTTTGTAACCCCGATCATCCCATGAAAACCATCAACGTCAAACGCACCAACGTCACGTTGCATCCGGACTCCACGCGTGTGCTGGCCCGGCCGTTTCATTTCATGAGTGGCCAGCGCGCCAGCGAGATTTGTGCCCGCGTCATGGCCCTTTCCGAAGATGAAGTAGGTACATGGCTTGGGCAGTTGTGGGCCGAATTCGGGGGACGCCACAAGAATATCCGCGAGTTTTTCCGGCGTCGATTCGAGGAGGTGCGCCCCTACTTGTTGAACGACCGGGCACTCTCCGAAGAAAGGGCGTTATTGGTCGGTGGGTATTTCACTCACGAGTATTCATTCGAAGCTGCCGCGTTGTTCAATCCCTCCATCGTGCCGCACCCGGACCAGTCGCACCTGGCGGTCGGGTCGCAGCGTTTCGTTCTGAGCCTTCGAGCTGCGGGGGAAGGGCATATTTCCTCCATCACCTTTCGCACCGGTGTTGTGGACTCCGATGGAAACGTGGTGATCGACGCGCCCACCCGTTACAGCCTTGAGCCAGCGCGCGTGCCTAACGCTACTTTCGAAAAGTGCCTGTTCGAGCGGAAACTCCGCGAACTCAACCTGATCGGCGCCTTCAGCCGGGAAGTGCTGAAACTCCTCGGAGAGCCGTTTACGCTGGAAGAACTGCGCACCAGTATCAGCCTTGCGGCAAAGGAGCTCCGGGTGCGTGACCTCGAAACCGAAAAGGTGGCCAAGAGAACTCTGACGCTGGCTCAATCGTGTTTTGAGGTTCAATTCGATTCGGACTCGTGTCTTTCCGAACGCGTGCTGTTCCCCTCCACCGCCGCACAAAGCCACGGCTTGGAGGATGCGCGGTTTGTTCTTTTTCATGGCGAAGATGGCACGCGGACTTATTACGCGACTTATACGGCCTATGATGGCAAAGGAATACAGCCACAGTTTCTTGAAACACCCGATTTTCTTCATTTCAAATTCACCACGCTGAACGGTCCGGCCGTGCAGAACAAAGGCATGGCGCTCTTTCCGAGGAAGATCAAAGGTCTTTACGCGATGCTTGGCCGGCAAGACTACGAGAACATCTACTTGATGTTCTCCGACCATCTGCATTTCTGGCGAACCAAGGAACTGGTTCTGGGGCCAAGATTCCCCTGGGAATTCATCCAGATGGGAAATTGCGGCTCACCGATCGAAACCGAAGGCGGCTGGCTCGTGCTCAGTCACGGAGTGGGCCCGATGCGGAAATATTGCATCGGCGCTTTCCTGCTCGATCATGACGACCCGGCCAAAGTCATTGGCCGCCTGGCTGAGCCACTCATCGAGCCAAACAAAAACGAGCGCGAAGGCTACGTCCCAAACGTGGTTTACTCCTGCGGCAGTCTGCTGCATGGCCGGCGGCTCATTATTCCCTACGGGACGTCCGACCACGCCATAACGTTCGCCACGGTGTCGCTCGACGAAGTGCTGGCCGCGATGGAATAGTCCTGTGCCTGCCGGAAACTCGCTCAACGCAGTAATCATCGAAGTCATTGGAGAGCGATGCTGACCCCCAAACATGGCTGCTGTTGGGTGTTTTGTCTTCACTGCGCACTACACTCCGGCATTCGGACTCGGGAAGGAATGCAAAGGGCAGGAGTCTGGCTCCCCCACCAACTCGTGACCGGCCCCGCCGGGTAGTCTCCCCCTCATTAACTGGCCTGAGCAATTTTGACCAAAGCGGTGAGCCGCACTGAACTGACACGCGCTTCGCCCTCGGATATAAGAAACATGCAACGGCAATTCGCTGAGGCGTACGCCTACAGCAACGCAGGGTTTCAAAATGGAAATCCCAGTATGATTTGGAGGAGACTTATGAAGACACGATGGTGGGTGACTGCTTGTGTGACGGCGCTGCTGGCTTTGACATGCTGTGCGGCTGTGGCACAAGACCAGAAAGACCAGAATCGCGGCCAAAGCCAACGGACTGAGAATCGTGGCCAAACTAAGAAGCGCTATCGCCAGTTCAACGAGAATCAACGCCAATACGCGACCACTTATTACAACCATAACCGAAACCAGGAAGTTCTTAGACCGGACAGCCGATGGAACAACGACTATGAGAATCGGCTTCAGCCGGGCTACGTGCTCGATAATGATATGCGGGGAATGAGTCGTCCGGCACCCATTGAGATGACGCGCGGTTTCGGCCCTACCCCTCGCGGCTACCGTTACGTTGTCATCGGGGGACATGTGGTACTGATTGATAGTGGGTATCGCGTTCACGACGCGATCCGCTTTGAGATTAACATTGGACATTAACCTGTAAGAGCTCCGCGCTCTCTCTATTGCTGGCGGCGCGGAATTGACCAAGCAGGGTGCTGATGCTGCCAGCAAGGTCGCCGTGTTCGGTAAGACGCCGGGGGAGAATTTGTATACGGCGCCGTGGTCGAATACAACCTGACCCGACGTGGGAGTTCGAAAAAGAATAACAACGCTGCTGGATAGTGGCGCCTGAATATCCTTGGCTTGCTGCAATAAATAGCAAACCGCGCTGCGATTCTAATTAGTCGTGATTTTGGTTTTGGCCCTCCGGCTACGCCACTGGATTCCCTCCTCATAAATTGGGATGAGCAATTTTGACCAAACGTGTGAGCAGTACTGAACTGAAACACGATTCACTCCAGGATATAAGGAGTGCGCTTCGAGGACTTCGGCTGATTGAAATCGCCGCCTAAAAGGTAGCGCGGAAAAGGAAAATGGATCATGAGAGCGCAATGGATTTCGAGGCGGCGGCGGGGCGCTTGTGTCGCCTTTCTCTTCGGCGCCGCTGTTGACGTTTGACTGTGAGGGGATGAGGAGGACACCGATGAGCAGATTCAGCTTAGGGCTTGTCCTGTTGATTATCGGAGCGGCTCTGCTCCTGGTCGGTGGGATTCCCTATACGACTCAGGAAAGAACCCGAATAGGGCCGATCGCCATCGAGCATCCCGAGCAGCATCGCATTCCCTATTCGCCGCTAGCGGGAGCGCTTCTGGCTGTGACGGGCGGGGCTCTGATGCTTACCGGGCGCGCCAAGAGCCATTAGGGCTGATTCTACGCGGATCGCAGACATGGCAGAAAACACGGTGCCTGCGACACCCGGCGAATTTATGAACGGCCTGCAGCAAGCACACTTGAAGTGGAGGAAAAAATGAATCCAAACAGCAAGGCGGTATGGACTAGGGTTGTCTTCACCTTTCTGGCGACAGGGATGTTGGGCCTGAGCCTGACCTCGCTCGGCTTCGCAGCCAACGCCGAAGAAGAGAAACCTGCGGTTTCGCACAGTCAGGATATTACGAAAGTGCAAGAGAGTCTGCGCGACAAAGGCTATTACCACGCGAAAGTCGATGGCATTTTAGGGCCCCAAACCCGCGAAGGGATTCGCCAGTATCAGAAGTCGGAGAATCTACCCGTGACAGGACGCCTGGATGCCGAGACGGCGGGCAAACTCGGCGTAGGGCCGGAGTCGGAAGCCGGCGATTTCAAGCGCGCAGGCCATGAGATTGGAGCGGGTGGCAAGGAACTCGGCCACGAGATGAAGAAAGGTAAGCCCGTCGCGGCAGGCAAGGAATTGGGCAAGGGTCTAGGCCGAGGAGGCAAGGACATCGGTAAAGGGGTCAAAGAAGCTGTCAATCCCGAAAGCGACCGCGGGGATCGTGAAAAGAAAGAACAACCTGAGACCGAGAAGCAGCCACAGTAGTTGAGTTCTCGGCAATCTCTTGCGTCTCCTCCAGCGAAGCCGAGGGACGCAAGGGACCCAAGAGAGGACCTGGCAAGCGAGCTGGTTCGTTGCGTTGGGTCCTATAGCTTAATGATTGTTGGTTCAAGCTAGAGCAAGCCGGGGCTTCCCCTAAACGAGTCAGACAGGGATCGAAGCCAATCCGGAGTTGAAAGGAGATTCCCATGTTACTGATCCTGCTGATTGTTGTTTTGCTGCTCGTGTTTGGCGGCGGCGGCGGCTATTACGGATATCGCAGATGGGGTTCGGGCGGAGGTGTCGGGATCGTCGGGCTGGTTCTGATCATTCTGGTGCTCTTGTACCTGTTCGGCGGATTGCGTGTGTCCCTTTGAGGTTCGATCTGAAACCGCGAGAAGGTAAGAACTCATAAGACTCAGGGGAGGTGCGATTATGCACCATAAGAACGATCACCCCGCCTTGAAGATAAGTCCCCGCGCGGCGGGGACTGAGCGGGCCCGGCCCATGCTGCACCAGCATGCACGGGAGATACAGCCATTCGGCAAGATCGCCAAGCTGTCGATCGCCCTTGATGAAACGGTGTGCGCCGCCGGCGTGGAGCTGCTCAACCAGATCCTGGCGGATACCATGACCCTGCGTGACCTGTACAAGAAGCACCACTGGCAGGTGGCGGGCCCGACCTTTTATCAGTTGCACCTGCTTTTCGATAAGCACCACGGCGAGCAGGTGGCGTTGGTGGATGCGCTCGCTGAGCGCGTTCAGATTCTGGGCGGTATTAGCCTCGCCATGGCGCCCGACGTGGCTGAGACGACGTCGATTCCGCGTCCGCCGCGTGGACGGGAAGAGGCTCCCGTGCAGCTCTCCCGGCTGCTGGAGGGGCACGAAATCATCCTGGAGGAAGCCCGTGCGGCAGCCAGACAAACGGCAGAGGCGGGCGACGACGGCACCAACGATCTGCTGGTGAGTCAGGTGATTCGTACCAACGAGTTTCAGGTCTGGTTTCTCGCGGAGCATCTCGTTGATGTCTCGCCGGTACGCGCACAGATTGATGGGGAACGGTCCTATCGCAAACGGCGGTAGCGGACGGCAACAGAAGAAATTGGTCATGTTTCTCATCCTACTTGTTGTGCTCCTCGTGGTCCCTCTTTTGGGCTACATCCCATGGAGCGACCGGATTACTAAGGAGGTGTGCCGTGAAGGTTAGTATCTTGAACCGGATGGTGGTGGCGGCTGTCATCAGCGCGGTGTCGTTGGTGGGGATGAGCATACCGACCAACGCCCAGCAACAACCGCAGCAAGACAAGAAACAGCAAAAAGAGCAGAAAAAGGAGCAACCACAGGCGCAGCAGCAACAGCAGCAAGACCAAAATAAACAGCAGCAACAGCGGGTGCAGCAGCAACAGCTAGACCAAAATAAACAGCAGCAACAGCGCGTCCAGCAGCAACAGCAGCAGGACCAAAATAGACAGCAGCAACAGCGGGCGCAGCAGCAACAGCAGCAGGACCAAAATAGACAGCAGCAACAGCGGGTGCAGCAGCAACAGCTAGACCAAAATAAACAGCAGCAACAGCGCGCCCAGCAGCAACAGCGGGCCCAGCAGCAACAGCTAGACCAAAATAAACAGCAGCAACAGCGGGCGCAGCAGCAACAGCAGCTAGACAAAAATAAACAGCAGCAACAGCAAAACCAGCAAAGGCAGCAGGCCCAACAGCAACAGCAAAACCAGCAAAAGCAGCAGGCCCAACAGCAACAGCGCGTCCAGCAGCAGAACCAGAATAAACAGCAGCAACAGCGGGCGCAGCAGCAACAGCTAGACCAAAATAAACAGCAACAACAGCGCGCCCAGAAGGGACAATGGCAGCGAGACCAGGATTGGCAACAGCGCGTCCAGCAACAACGGCAGCAAAACCAGAATCAGCAGCAAGCCCGCCTCTCACAGCAGCGTCAGCAGCAGCTTATTGGGGAGCAGCAGCAACGTCTGACGCAGTACCGTCAAAATCTAGATCAGCGGCAGCGTGTCGGGCAGCAGCATACAGCAGAGCTTCAGCGACAAGGACGCATGGCGCAGTACCGTTATCAGCAAGAGTATGTAGGGCGCTTACGTCAGCAGGAGATGAGTCTCCGGAACGAGCGCCACGATTACAACAACGATCCATATTTCTACACGGATTGGAACTATCGTTACAACCGGGGCGGCCGCTACTACGAGACGAATCAATACGGCGCCAATTTGCTCCGGCAGGCCGTGAACTACGGTTATGAGCAAGGCTTCCTCGCCGGACAGGCAGACCGGCAGGATCGCTGGGGTTCCAACTACCAAGACTCTTATGCGTATCAAGACGCGAACTACGGCTACGGTGGTTTTTATGTAGCCCAGGACGAATACAACTACTACTTTCGCGAGGGTTTCCGTCGCGGCTATGAAGATGGCTATTACAGCCGCTATCGATATGGTCGCTATTATGGCGGCAAGTACACAATCCTTGGCGCCATTATGGGGTCAATCCTCGACATGGAGGCGCTTCGCTAAGTGCTGAGACGGTGGTGTCCAAAACAGGCGCCCGGCTCCCTTGACCGGGAAGAGTGAGTGGAGTCGGGCGTACCCCCATTGCGAGATGGGGGCCGCTGGTAACGTCCATGAAGAATAGACGTACTCTCATTCTCAATTCCCGAGGAGCGGACCGCTAGGCGTCTGCCTTCGAAAATAGGGAGGTACTTTAAATCATGCCTTTAATGCAAATTTTGGTGGCCCTGGTCGTCGTGGGTGTTCTCCTCTGGCTCGTCAACAGCTTCATACCGATGGCGGGCTCTATTAAGTCGATCTTGAATGCTGTCGTGGTGATTGTTGTAGTTCTCTGGCTCCTGAATGTTTTTGGAGTTTTGCATTCCCTCTCCAGGATCCACATGGGCAGATAAAGGAACTTACATGAAAACGAGAGGGAAAGACACCCTGCCACCGAGCGAACTGGCACGACAAAGGAAGATCGATCCCAAACCATCAAGGCCTTGCTCGGCGATGTCCCTGTATGCCGCCTCATGGCCAAGTGCGCTGGCCCAGGGTTGGCGCCTGCTTTCTGTCCGTGTGGCGGCCCTCCTTCTCGTCTTGCTGATGGGCAGCGGTGGCTTGCTTGCATACTCCGTTCTCACGCACGAGGAAATCGTCGACTTGCTCTGGACTGCTGAGATCCGCCCCCTCCTCCTTGAGCGATTTCCGGGGATGTCGGAGGACCAGCTCAAGGAGGCGCATGCTTACGCCTATGGGGGCGCCGTCATTCAGGACCTTGGCTACTACCCCTTCGGCAGCGCGGAATTCAGCAACCTGGTGCATTACGTTCGCAGCGGAGACTTCGTTCGCGAGCTACGGCTAGAGAGCCAGGATGCCAACGAGTACGCCTTCGCCCTGGGCGCCCTGGCACACTATGCAGCGGATATTGCCGGCCACCCGGCTGTCAACCAGGCTGTCGCGGACCACTATCCGAAGCTACGGGCGAAGTATGGCAAATCGGTCAAGTACGCTCAGGACAAGACGGCCCATCTGAAGACTGAGTTTGGGTTCGACATGGTACAGGTCGCGAAGAACCGTTATGCGTCGGAGCAGTACCACGATTTCATCGGTTTTAAAGTGTCCAAGCCCCTGCTGGAGCGGGTCTTCCCCGTCGTGTACGGAGTGGAGTTGAAAGACGCGCTGCCGCATGCGGACCTGGCGATCGGCTCGTATCGTTTCTGTATCAGTCGGCTGATTCCGGAAATGACCCAGGTCGCCCTGCAGACCCATAAGAAGGACCTGATGCGCGAGATGCCTACTGCCGCGAAACGAAAGTTCCTGTACCGGCTTTCGCGCTCCGATTACGAAAAGGAGTGGGGAAAGGACTACCATAAGCCCGGATTCGGCACCCGGGTCATGTCAACGCTCTTGCGCTACTTTCCGAAAATTGGCCCCTTCAAGGCGCTGGCGTTCAATAACCCCACCCCGCAAACAGAGGAGTTATATTTCAAGAGCATCAATGCGACCGTCGATCAATACCGGGCTTTTCTCGAACAAGTACGCGCGGATGTACTCCTGGTTCCCAATCGTGATTTGGATGATGGCAACAGGACCAAGGCAGGGGAATACTCGCTGACCGACGACACGTATGCCAAGTTGCTGGCCGAGCTGTCGGAGCGGAAGTTTGAACTGACCACGACCGACCTGCGCGACAACATTCTGGACTTCTATTCCGACCTCTCTGCACCGATCGAGACGAAGAAGAACACGGTTCGTTGGCAGAGCGTGCTGACCTCGCTGGATCAGTTGAAGTCGGTGACGCTGGTTTCGACTCCCGCGGGCAGCCCTCCACAAGCCCCAGCGCCAGACCTACCGCCAGCTTCAGCCCCAGCCCCGGTTGTGAGTGCTGGGAAGCATTTCGATCGTGTGCTGATTATCGTGCTGGAAAACCAGAATTACAGTGCGGCCATGAAAGACCCATTCTTGGCGCAGTTAGCACAGAAGGGAGCTAGGTTCAGCAACTTCAGGGCTTTGATTCACCCGTCCTATCCCAATTATCTGGCCATGGTTGGCGGCAGCTTGTTTGGCGTTCGAAGCAGCGACCAAATTACTCTCCCCGATGACAATAGCCATCGGACCATCGCTGATTTTCTGGATTGGAAGAACTACGCTGAGGATTACCCATCAGAACCCCAACCTTTTCTTGGAGACCGTGGGAAATACTCTCGAAAGCACGTCCCATTCTTGAGTTTTGCGAAAATTCAGCGAGAAAGCTTCGGCAACGTAGTATCCGTCTCTACCAAGGACCCGCACAACAGATTTGTAGCTGACGTCGAAGACTTCAGGAGCGACCCGAAGAAGCATCCTCTCCCTCGTTACATGTTCTACAGCCCAAACGCGGACAATGACGGGCACGACCCCGTGTGGCGACCTGGGAGGGGATTGAAGAAAGCTTCAAGTTGGCTGAACAGATTCTTGAAGGACTCGTTTCCTCTGGACGAGAAGATGAAGGGAACTCTCGTCATTGTCACCTTCGACGAGTCAGAGTTATACGAGAAGACTGAGCGGATCTATACCGTTTTTTTGGGAGACATGGTGAAGCCCGGAGAGATCACAAAACCCTATACGCATTATAGCGTTTTGAGGACAATTGAAGACAACTTCGGATTGCTCCCACTCAATTCCGGTGATGGTGCTGCCGAGCCAATCACTGAAGTGTGGAAATGACCTCACACCCCTGACATCTTTTGGGGCATTTCAGCACCCTGCTAATGGGCGACGGAAAACTTGGGGTTGTCTATCGTTCCGCTGACCCGGAAGGGGAAGGACAACTTGCGGTTTTTTAACGTGGCTCCGGACAGCCTGGCCAGGGTGTTGGTAAAGAAGCCCTGCGTGGCGAGAATCTCCGCCACGCCCTGATAGTCCACACTGCCGGCGCCGGTCACGTTCAAACTCCCCGAGCATTGAACATTGACCCCATAGCCGACGATATTGATCTGACGGCTGGATATCCGTTGATTGGCCACCTCTAGGTCGGCGGAGATGGAGGAAAACGAGTCCGGATTTTGGGCGGCGGGACCGAGGTCGTTGAAGCGCGCCAGCTTCATCACGTTCGCGTTGAGCTTGAGGCTAGGCGCTTGACCGTCGCGCACCGCCAGGTGCCCCGCTCCGTGTGTCCCCGCCAGCGGGTCATGCGAGTGCTCGATTTCTGCCGCAAGCTTCATGGTTCCCTCCATCTTTCCCGTCATCTTTCCGCAGCCCTGGGGGAACGCGGCGAGAAGATGGGCCACGTCAACGCCGCTCATTTGCGCGTTTGCGCTGAAGCTGGCGTTTCGTCCCGTCAAGTTAAAAGAGAGGTCGCCGGCGCCACGTCCGCCATAAGCTTCCAGGCTGCCGTCTGCGAAAAAAACCTGCTTCGCCATCAGCCGGAGCTTGGACTTTACGTTTGTCCCCTGGATCGAGACGAAGCGCACAGAATCCGCCTTCAGGTCCCCCTGGGCGGCGAACGAGGAAGAAGAAGGATCCATGAACGCACCGAGGTCCACCCGCTCCAGTTTACTTGAGACGTTGTGGGCTTCGAAAATGATGACACCAGGCTCGTCCGAGGGTAGAAGATACGACGCCACCAAATGTCCTCCCTCAATTTCCACGTCGGAAATCACTCCCAAAAAGGACGTGTGCGAGCCTCCTGGCGATACCTTCTCCGAGGTTTTCGATGGAGTAGAATTCTCAAAGTTCCACCCCTTGTCGGGGTCCGAAACCAGATTGATCACCGCGTCATTCAGCTTCAGCGACTTGATGACGACCTGCCGGTGCAATAGCGCGCTGGCGTCCAATGTGGCATCAATCCGCCGGGCCTTAACGAAATAGCCGGAAGGAAAGCCGGCGGGGTTCTTTAAGCCGAGGTCGTCGACGCGAATCGAGAGGCTTGGAAACAAAGTAAGGGCCAGGCGCCCGATTTCGACCGGCTTTCCGCTCTTGCCTTGCAGATAGGAGATAACCTCCGGCCGGTAGCGATCCAGGTTGAAAAGAACGGGTGCGAGGATAATCAGCGCGACCATGCAGAGAGCGGCGACGATCACAACCAGGGCGCGAGCGCTCTTGTGACGGGCGGCCATGGCAGGTTCGGAACCCATTCAGAACCCCCGCCGTTGT
>Ga0116138_1001080_pt1 | contig 15398 bp, 16 predicted proteins | sample June2015DPH_20_1_2_FD_88971 | JGI IMG/M metagenome (GOLD analysis project Ga0116138, IMG submission 88971) | Peatland microbial communities from SPRUCE experiment site at the Marcell Experimental Forest, Minnesota, USA - June2015DPH_20_150 | ecosystem: Environmental > Terrestrial > Soil >... | reverse complement strand
TGCCCCCGGGATCGCGGCGATCAAAGCTAGCGCCATGACCGCGGGCCACTCCACCGAGAAGCCGCCGATGAAACGGTAGATGCCTACTGTGATCGGCGTGTGATGGGGATTGTTGTTGAGGATGAGGGCGAACAGGAAGTCGCCCCAGCCGAACAGGAATGAGAACAGGCTGGCCGTTATGAGCGCGGTGCGACTGAGGGGCAGGATAATCGACCAGAAGATGCGCCAATGCCCGGCACCGTCGACGACTGCCGCCTCAGCCAGCTCCCGAGGAATGCCTACCATGAACGCGCGCATGATGATGATCGCGAAGGGCACCGCGATCGTCGAGTCGGCCAGAATGACCGCCAAGTACGAGTTGAGGATCCTAATGCGGCTGAATACTGCGTAGAGCGAGTTGGCCACCACGATGCCCGGGGCCATCTGAGCCAGGATCAGGGCAACCAGAATGAGCGAACCTATCCGGGCACGCACCCTGGCAAGCGCGTAGGCGGCAGGGGCGGCAACGAGCATCATCACCACGACCGTGCCCAGCCCATAAATGAGGCTTGACCGGATGTACTCACCCGCCGTCGCCAGAGCCTCGCGGTACGCGTCGAGCGTCGGACTCGGGGGAACGAACGGCGGTGGATAGCGTAGAATATCTGTCTCGTGCATGAACGAGATGTTGGCGATCCAGTAGAACGGGAAGAGCATGAGCCCGGTGATGACGAGGCCCGCCAGGGTCCACCCCAAGCGCTTGGCGAGCCGAAGCGCCTCTCCTCGGGATCGAGCGCGCGCTCGAGTCGCGGCTGTCGCGCTCACTGCCCCGCCTCCCGTTCCACGCGGTAGGCGTAGCGCAAGTAGAGCAGGCCGAAGATCAGTACCACCACCATGAGAATGTCGCCTGCGGCCGCTCCCAGACCGAAGTCGAGCAGAGAGAACGACAGGCTGTATGCATAGGTGTTGAGAGTCTGGCTCACGTTGGCCGGCCCGCCTCGCGTAATGGACATGATCACGTCAAAAACCTTGAGCGTGTAGACGAGGCCGAGCAACAGGACCACAGTCGACACAGTGCGGAGAAGGGGCCAGGAGATGTAGCGGAACCGCTGCCAGGGACTGGCACCGTCGATGGCAGCAGCCTCGTACAGCTCGCCCGGTATGGCTTGGAGCCCACCGTAGAGGATGACCATGTTGAACGGGATGCCAATCCAGATGTTCGCGATGAGAACCGAGATGGGGGCCAGGTGTGGATCCGTCAACCACGCTATGTGCTGCGAGGTCACACCGAGCGTGCGGATAACAAAGTTCACGACCCCATAGTCCATGTCGAAAAGCCGCACCCACACCGCTCCCGAAACGAGAACTGGTGCCAGCCAAGGCATGAGGATCAGCGCTCGAAGAACGCCGCTGAGCGGGAACTTGCGTTGAAAGAAGAGCGCGATCGCCAAGCCAATCGCGAACTGGAAGAAGAGCGACCCGAGCGTGAATACAACCGTGTTCCTAACGGCAGTGCTAAAGTCTGGATTGCTGACAAGGCGCTTGAAGTTATCGAGCCCAATGAACGGCGCTTCGCCGGTGACGAACGATTTGGCCGTGTAGCGTGTGACGCTCATATAGAAGTTGAGGAGGATTGGGTATACGTAGAAGGCCACGAGATAGAAGGCCGCCGGCCCGAGAAACAGGAGACCGATGAGCTGCTCGCGACGCTGCCATCGCCCCACCCGGTGAATAAGGGGTGCGGCGGCATGCGCCGCCGCACCCTCGACGACACGCGCCATATTCGGGTCGTCGCGATCCTGCTTAGTTGCCATCACTTCAGCGCACTCTCCGCCTGTTGCTGGGCCGCCGTCAGAGCATCCTGCGGGGACTTGGCACCGGTCAATGCTGCCTGGATCGCATTCCATAACGGCTGGGACACTTTGCTGTAGTTGGGTCCGAGGTTAGCTGGCGGGCCGGTCCGCGAGAACTCGGCAGCAGCGGCATCCACGAAGGACTTCATGTTCGGGTCGTTTGCAACAGACTGGGCTGCCACCGACTGCCTCGAGGGGATGTATGCCTGGAGGGTCGCCCACTCAAGCATCTCCTTATCCGAGAGGAGGCAGTTGACGACCTTGCCTGCCGCCTCCATTTTAGCGGCGTCGCCGGAATTCGGGATCGTCAGGACCTCGCCTCCCATCGGACCAGGAGCGGCGCCGCCGTCCGGCTTCGGGATCGGAACCACGCCGAAGTTGATCTTGGCTTTTTCCAGGGCGCTCAGGTTCCACACGCCGTTCTGCTGCATCGCCGCCTTGCCGGCCATGAACTGGTCGTTCACGTCGCCCTGGCTCCACTGCACGACGGACTTGGAAGCGTAGCCCTTCGTGACCAGGTCGGTCCAGAACTGAAGCGCCTTGACGGCTTCAGGTGAGTCGAGCTTCGAGAGGTCCGCTCCAGCGCCCCAGAACCAGGGCTCGAACTGCCAGGAGCCCTCCTCAGTCGCGGGCGCTGAGAAGGCAATCCCGTACACGCCGCCCTTCGTCAGCTTGGCCGCAACGTCCTCGACCTCGGCCCAGGTGGTCGGCGGCTGCACGCCGGCCGCCGCGAACATATCCTTGTTGTAGATCAGCGCCATCCCGTTGATGCCCGGGGCGATGCCGTAGACCTTGCCCTTGTACGACCCGGCCTGGATGAGGTTCGGGTAGAGGCCGCTGAGATCAACTCCATAGTCGGTCAGCGGTGCGAGCGCGCCCGTGTCCGCGACCTGCTGCAGATCGGGGTTGTCGATCCGGAGGACGTCAGGCAACTGTTTCTGCTGCGCAGCGAGGAGCACCTTCGTGATCAGCTCGTCACGCGGGACGGCCTGCCGATCGATGGCGATCCCAGTCGATGCTGTGCACTCGTTGAGCACCGTTTGCCACTGCGTCTTCTGGGGATCGGCACTCTGATAGTCCCACTCGCTGACCTTGGTCACGGCGGGGCCAGGCACGCTTGTCGCAGTTGCTTGAGGCGCTGCAGGTGGCTGGGTGGCAGCCGGAACCTCAGTCGCTGCCGGAGCCTGAGTCGCCGCGGGGGCGCAGGCTGACAGAATCATGGCAACAGCCAGGATGACAGCGCCCAAAACGAACAATTGCTTTTTCATTTGTTTCTCCTCCTTCCCTTTTGGTGAGAAAGTCTATCCATCGGTTTGCTTCGTACGAGATGTGCTGCGCCGCACCTGCAACTTGGGCGGCACAAGGATTTGCTCCGGGACAGGAGCTTCCGAATTGAGCTGGCGGATAAGTATTTTGGCAGCCTGTTGACCGACTTCATGCCCTGGCCAATCGATGGCTGTCAGCGGAGGCGTCGTTAGTTCAGCTTCGCTACCAAATGCGATACCGACAATTGAACAATCATCAGGCACCTTGCGATCCATGTCCTGCAGGGCACGAATTGCCCCAGCGGCAATCGTGTTGTGCGCCACCACCAGGGCGGTCAATTGGGGCTTTTCCCGCAGCAAGTCCTTGGTAGCCGCATAAACGCTCTCAGGGGCAAGTTCATTTTCACGGTAGATGGGAGTCAAATTGAACTTATCGACTGCGGTCTGGAATCCTTGCCGGGTGCGGATGGCTGGCCCCAAACCTTCTTGGAACCATTTTTCCGGATAGGTCAAGAACCCGATGTGCTGATGTCCCAAGGAAACCAGATGAGCAAAGACCTCCATCACCGCATTTTCGAAATCCAGATCGATAAAGCTCAATCCTTCGTTATCTTCGCAACGGCCAATCATTACAAAGGGGAAATTGTTTTCCCGAAGCAAATCAACTCTCCAATCCTGGAGAGCAATTTGCATCATGATTAGGCCATCCGCATATGCGCCCCGGCATAATTTGAGCAAGCTCGTCGGCGTAAGTTGTCCAGTGATCAGGCCAAAGTAGTAATCCTCTTCGCCCGCGCCAGTGGCAATACCGGTGATGAAATTCATTTCTATCTGATTCGAGATTAACCCGGGGGTAGTTAACGGATAATGCAAAGAAACTGAGCGAGTCCGGCCAGAGGCCAACCGCTGAGCCTGGACGTGAGGGACATACCCGTGTTCCTCAATAACCTTGAGCACACGCTGCCGTGTTTCTGCTGAAACATTTTTCTCGTTGTTGACGACGCGAGAAACTGTTTTCATGGAAACACGGGCTTTGGCTGAAATGTCCTGCAGGGTAATAGCCATTCTTTAAATCGTTCTCGATACCTCAAACCCGGGGTGACTTCGATGACAGCGCTGTCAATGACAGCGCTGTCATCACTATAGAAGAATGAGGCACCCTTTGTCAATAGAGTAGCACCCGTGATCTCTAAATAGGACTTAACAGATGAATTTCACCTGGTAGTCTGCGGCAGACGTCACACCTGTCCTGGCGAAAAACCCCATCCGCCCAACGATGGACTCGGATCGGACGTGCAATACACTCTATCGACCGATTCTGTCAGGCTGTCGAGGGATCAATCCGCGTGTCCTCCATTGTCAAGCCATTAATCCGACTCGTCTGCTCCATATTTCCTTCTCTGGATCAGGCTTTCCTTCACCTCACCCTGCCCTCTCGCCATTCGGTTGTTCTCACCACAGCGCTCGATGTCACGCGTAGCAAAGCCGAACTCATCGCCGAGAATGCTCTCCTTGGTCAGCAGATGATCATCCTCTACCGCAAGGTCAAGAAACCACTATTCGCCCAAGCGGATCCCCTCTGCCTCGTGCTCCTCGCCAGCCATGGCCAGAGTTGGAAGGAAGGCCTCCTTGTCCTCGAGCCCGATGCGCTCCTCCACTGGCATCCCCAGGGCTTCCGACGGTTCTGGAAGTTCCAATCGCGGGACCGGGGCGGGCTGTCCTGGCCAAAAACCCCATCCGTCCGAAAATGGGCCTGGATTGGACTTGCACAATGCTCCTACCATGGATTCTGACCGACTATCTAAGGATCAATCCGCAGCCTTCGAGATTCAATCAATCTCAGTGCGTTGACAAACGCGCCCATCAAGAGGTACCCTTCGAATTACACTTACGGATCAACCTCGTCGGGCTCGAGGATACTGAACAACGGGTGGCACCCTCAAACGGTCGGAAATCCTGTTTGAGGCCCCCTCTCCAGCGTTGGGTCTCATAACCCGGAGGTCGCTGGTTCGAGTCCAGCCCCCGCTACCTAAACAGCCAACCGAGGCCCCCTGAGCCTCGGTTGTGTCTTTTTCGATCATGTCGTTGGGATGAAGATTTCAGCCTAATAGAAGAAGAATCACCAATTCTAATTACCTGACCAGCCCGTCGGACCTACGACCGTGCGGTCGCTGGTTCGTGTCCTAGGCGGACGGGGTCATCGCTTGGGCGCACTACCTCAGCTCGTCGGGCTCGTTGAACCTCCGGTTCTCGATTCCCTGCACAACCGTACATCGTCGGGCCGATAGCCTGGAGGCTTACGGTTCCCTGTCCGGCACACTAGGACTGGACAACGCCTTTTGGTTAGAAATCGGCAGTTGCCTGACCCCTGCTGAGTCTACGAGGGCAAACCTTGCCGAGCCCGTCTCGGCTGTCACCGCCGGCGGACCCACCGTCGACCTCCCGTGGTCGAGGAGGCAAGACCTGGTGGTCACGGCTGAACTCTCACGACTCCTGGTCCAAGAATCAGGGGCACGTCATCTAAGTGCCGTTTGTTTGAGGACGAGGATGGGAATATAATCATTTGTGCGTTTTTTCATTAGAAAGGGGAAACAGCTTGAATTGGAAGAAGACCATCGCTTTCATCACAGCCATCGCACTCATCAGCCTATCCGCTTGTAACCTGCCGACTTCTGGACTTGCCTCGCGGGATCTTGTCGCGACTGCTGTCGCTCAGACGATGAGCGCGCCGCCAGGTCCCGCCGCCTCCGCGACCCCAGCGAAGAACAAGGGGCCTGAATTGACCGTCGTCCCGAAGGTGGCGACCGCGACGCCGACGGCAGCCAAGCCGAATCTGTCGACCCTTCCACCGCTGACGCACAAGCCTTCAGTCATTATCCCAGTGGCGAATACAACCTGTCAAAGAATGACGCTGTACGTCGACCCTACCCTGGCCTCTGGCTCAACATGCAAGACCGTCCCCGAAGGGACCGGGCCGGGCAACTCCACTGTCAATACGGACCAGCTCACCTTGCAGGGATATGTCCTGTCCGGCCGTTTCTTTACTCCCCATTTGGACGTCTTCTCGGTCCAAAGTCTGCAGCAGGCTAGTCCAAGCATCATGAATACCAGACTTCCCGCCCTACAATCGCTGATCAACGGTGCGGTGCCGGGCACCACCGAGCTCCCGCTCCTGCCTGTTTTCGAGGCTGCGCAGGAATTCCATGCCCAGTATAAGGTCATCTCTTTTGGCAACGGCAGCGGTACCCGCTACCTCACCGAGTACGCCCAGTTCTATGACCCGATCAACAATCACGACATGTTCTACTCTTTCCAGGGTCTGACCAGCGACGGAAAGTATTGGGTTTCAGCCCTTCTGCCGATTTCCAATCCAATTCTGCCGGTCAACGGGAACAACCCGCCAAACGGGCAGAGCTGGGATGCCTTCAGCAAAGTCTTCGACGCGTATATTGCCGATATCACCGGCAAGCTGAACTCCCAGGCTGGCGACAGTTTTTCCCCAACCATTCCCGCCCTGGATGCCCTGATCTCCAGTATCACAATCCAGCCGTGAGTACCCACCCGCGAAAGCCCGTGGGCGCCAAAGACAAGGAGACATCCCAATGCGGACACGAATGGAATTCATCAACTGGTTCGGCCTCCTGGCCATCCTGACTCTCGGGCTGGCGGCTTGTAATCTGCCTGTTAGTGGACCGAGCTCGCTGGTCGCTCCTGTTTCTACTGCGACCCAGATTTCCGGACAGGCCACTTCCCCGTCCAATGGCAGCCTGCCGAGCCCGGTTACCAGCGGAACTAGCACGCCGGTCGCTTCTGTTTCTACCGCGACCCAGACTTCCGGACAGGCCACTTCCCCGTCCAATGGCAGCCTGCCGACCCCGGACTGGGCATCGATAGCAAATCATATTCTGGCCTTTACCCCCGTGCCCACGCCCCCGTCGGCTTCAGGACAAAACCTGCCAGCCATATCTTTGTATTACAGACCCATTCCACTATCAGGCAGTGAAGAATCCTTCAGCGCAATAAGTAGTGAAAACTTCCTTTGGAAAGGTAGCCCGATCCCGTATGATGATTTGACCCTGTACACCACAAATTGCAGCCAACCGCTCAAGGTCGATTCCTTTTCAGTCACCATAACAACCAATACTGCTACGACTTTTGTCTACACATGGGCGACAATGATCATCACCTTCAATTCGGACCACACGGCGGTGGTGAGCCAACAGAACGTTGCTGTGGGGAATACGTTGAGCATATCTTTCAATTCTGCGTCCACCCAGACGGTCAACCAGGACGTACCCTTTATGTTAGGCTGTGGAACCAACTATACGATTGCGTTCTGGATCGACTTCAACGGGAACAGCGGCCCGGCAGGCTTTAACTCGGTGGACCTTCACATCCTTCCTATGCTTCCCGTCCGCCTACCCTCTCCGACCCCCACCCCGGTATTTGTCCACCCTCCCACGCTGATACGCATCCTGCCCTTTGCGACCCCCACGCCGACATTGATCCGCCTTCCTCTGCCCATACATATCCTACCCCTGGCGAGCCCCACACCGACACGGGAGCTCATAAGATAGTGGCTTTTCCTGCCCTCAACCACTGAATCCCGCCCCTGGCCCCGCCCCAACCATGACTCTCTGGGCGTTTGCTCCCCCGCCCCCCGAAAGGGGCGGGGGAGCGATCATTCCCAACATACGATCAACCAGCGGGTGGCTCACCCGCTATTCGGGGAGTTCCCAAACCCGCCGGATAACCGTCTCACAAACGACCAAAGGCTCTCCAGCCCAGTTCTGCTCAATAAAGCCAAACCATCTATGCTCAGTCAAGTCCCTGTCCTGGCCGAAAAGCCCATCCGTCCAAAAATGGGCCTGGACAGGCCGTGTACAATCCTCCGATCATGGATTCTGACCCTCTATCCAGCGACCAAGTCGCAGCCTTCGAGATTCAATCAATCTCAATACACCCAGCAACTCGAGCTTGACATCGGCGCATCAACGGGATACCCTCTCGATCAATTCGCGACCGTGATGCACAAGGCACGTTTGAACCAGAGGTCAGTAGGCGGCCTCGAGGACGCAAGAAAGGGCGCTGAGGCTGGCATCTGTGGACGAAGTCTCATAACCCGGAGGTCGCTGGTTCGAGTCCAGCCCCCGCTACCTCAAGGCAAAACCGAGGCTATTTGAGCCTCGGTTGTCCGTTAAATGCGGGGTCCTCGGCGCGTTGATTCAGGGAAATCGTAGGGCAATAGGCGATCGCAAACGGCGGGCAGCTCGTCGGGCCTGTAACCGCCTGATCGTTGGTCCTCGTCCGAATCAGACGGGGTCAGATTCCCTGCCTACCTCGGATCGTCGGACTGGTAGCTTGAAGATCCCACGTTCAACTCCACGGGGCTTACTCCAATGTACCCTTACCCCGACCGGACTCGTGACTGCTCCCCCGTGGTTCTTCCACTGCGGACTTGCTCCAATGGAGGTCTTTCCTACCAAAGCTCGACCCGCCCTCGAGACCTCAGTCATTCTTGGGTGACTTGAACCCAATCGGTCCCCTCGGTCATCGCCTTGGCTCGCCCTCAACATCCGCAAGACACTTCAATCCCTTTGGCAAAATCTGCGCGCTGTAGTGCAGCCCGAAAGTCTTGACCACGTGGACACATTCATCCTGCTCCAGGATGTCCAACTGCTCACGTATCACTTCAGAGCTCTGGTCGAGGTTCTTGGCCAACCTCTCAGCATCCAAGAAATCCGCCGAACCGCTCCTCTGTTGGTCCCGAAGAGCTTCGAGAATCCGTATTTGCAGTTCCTTGCTCATTCCTCCTCCTCACACAATATCTTCGATCGGTTATGCCTCCAGGAATGGACAGAATACTGATATGGGCTTAGCCTCCTGCAGAGTTGAGACAGAGTAGGACCGGGGCTGCGCCCAACATTCCGCCTCAACCGCGTTGCGGAGCGCAGCGTACAAACGTCGGCTGCAACCCGGCGTCAGGCGGTATGGTCGGCAAATTCCATTTCGTGGATTTGCATGTACGCCAGCGAATCGGCGGCCCGCTTTGAATAAGAACGAATATCAATCCCCCGCCTGAATTGCGGCCCGTCAATGACCAACGTGTGATATTCGCCTTCTTCTCCGCACAGGTCTAGGCTGGTCCGCTCACGAATGATGCCCAACTCGGCAATCGCCGAGTCATTCAACTCCCGGCCAATCCAATCCTCACTAAGCTGGCGTGTGTTGACGCAGGAAAAACGCGCCCTGAACCTTCTGTCCAGCAATTGTCGAAGCAAGACATTTCGATCGCGCCCCCACAAAGGTGTATGAACGGCTATCCCGACGGGACGGCTCCGCTCGCGAATCCAGTTGGGATTTCCCCTCACTTCCGCGATGTCACCTGTGACAACGCAGTTAATGCTCATTTCATCTCGTAGCCTGCACAAGCTAGTCTCGTAACTTTTCTCGAACGGTGGGCTGATGGGCAAAACATAGTGCGGCAGCGCCAACGCCTCAGCCTGCATTTTGATGAAGGCCAGCGGATGCGCTAAGAAATCCGCCTCCAATGGGGCGAACGTGACGAGACAACGAACGCAGTACCCGTTTTGGCCGGCCTCATACAAAGCCATCGAAGAATCTTTCCCGCCTGTCCAGAGAATCGCCGCGCTTTGCATGGGATCAACCATTGTGATGCCTGTCCAGGCCAAAGACCCCATTCGCCCGACAACAAACCTCGATCGCACCCCCAATATACTCCATTGATGAGTCCCTATTATCCGCCGAGAGCCTATTCCGCATCCCTTCCTTAGTCAGCCGGTTCTTCGACGCATGCGCTCCGCAATGTTGACATTCGAATACGCTCCCCTCCAATTCACCCGGCAATCTCGCTGTCCTTTCCTCCTCGGATCTGCCATCGACATCCCTCGCAGCAATATCCAACTCGTTGCCAAGAACCCCCTCCTCCCGTCTTGGCCGAAAACCCCCTCCGCGCGGCAATTGACTTGAAGGGTCGCTCGCCAACAACACGGCGCCGCGCCGTCCAATTCAATTACACAGCAGCTCGGGCCTTGACATCGGCGCATCAAGGGGATACCCTTCCGATCAATTCGCGGTCGAGATTCACCAGGCACGTCTCTACCAGAGGTCAGTAGGCAGCCTCGAGCGTGCAAAAAGGGGCGCTGAGGCTGGCACCTGTGGACGAAGTCTCATAACCCGGAGGTCGCTGGTTCGAGTCCAGCCCCCGCTACCTCAAGGCAAAACCGAGGCATTTGAGCCTCGGTTTTGATTCATTCAACGGGGTTGCAGACACTCAAACACCAGCGAAATTCCCGAGATTTATTGCGCAGGCGTGGTTTGGCAGCTCGTTGGGCTCGTAACCGCCAGGTCGCCGGTTCGCGTCCTGACCGGCGGGGGTCATTGGTTTCGCGCTTACCTCAGCTCGTCGGGCTCGTTGAACCACCAATGGTCGATCCCTAGCTCAACCGCAGGTCGTCGCGCCGATAGCCTGGTGATTGGTGGTTCGCCCCGGCCCCCGGACTGGCCCAGGGCAGGCTGCGGCGGAGGCAGGCTGGCCCAGTCTGCCCGCGGCACGCAGGCCGAGGGGAGGGGCGAGTCCCCCTCCTCCCCGATGAGGAAGTGGGGCCCTCTGAGCCTCGGTTCTTCCATGTCGGACTGGTATCCTGCCTGTCCCAGGATCCAGTCCGTGGGGCGTCATCCTCTCCCACCGGAGTACACCCGGCTCGTTCCCGTCGCGCTTCAAGCTCGTCTCCCATCGGCGACATGTTGAGATGAGGTTTTCGGCAAGCACAGAACCAGGGTGTTCGGGTCTTTGGGCGATACTTCGGTCGCGTTATTGCCGTAGGGTGGCTGACATAGGGGATGCTTAGTCAAGGCTACCCACTGTCGGGACATTCGTATTCTTGATGTTTAGCGGCAGGCCAGCGATCATCAGGTAGACCTGGTTGGCTTCGGCCGCCATGCGCTGGTTGGCCCAGCCCAGCAGGTCGCGGTAAACTCGGCCCAATCTGTAGGGGGGCACAAGCCCAAATCCCACCTCGTTGCTGACCACGATCCAGGGGACATCAGCGGCGCGGAAAACATCGAGCAGCCCGTTGAGTTCAACCTCAACCTGGAGCTGTGCCGCCACTCCATCTACCCTGTCCAAGTCTTCCTCCCCTACTCCGTGCAAGATCACGTTCGATACCAGCAGTGTGAGGCAGTCCAGCAAAACGGCATCCACAGCCCCAGATGCCAGTGCAGCATGAACGGCCTCGCCCACGCCGATGGGCGCCTCAATAGTCCGCCAAATAGTCCGTCGTGTCTGGCGATGAGCAGCAATGCGGGCCGGCATCTCCTCGTCGCCAGCCTGAGCGGTAGCAACGTACAGTACGCGGTCACCAAAATGCCCTGCCAACTTCTCGGCGTAGGTGCTCTTTCCGCTGCGGGCCCCACCCAACAGGAGAATCAACTGCCGGCTCACGGCCGTTCCCCCATCAAAGTGAGAATCAGCTCCCGACCGCGAGAAAAGTGATGTTCGGTAAACACCTCCACCGTCAGGACCCCGTGGTAATGGGCGGCCAGCAGAAGGTCCAACATTTGGGTCAGCAGGCCGTCCGGCAACAGGTCCAGACCGCGGTGGTCGCGACCATCGCGGAAGCCGTGCAAGTGAACGACTCGCGTCCGTCCCAGAAGGGCCTGGAGATAGGGCAGAGTGTCTTCCCCCCTCTTCAGAAAATGGCCCACATCCACGCAAAGACTGACTGGAAGCCGGTCCAGAAGGGGCAAGAAAGCCTGTGGGTCGTAGTTTTCCAGGTTCTCCACCGCTAGCAAGCGCAGGTCGCCCACCTCCTGGCCGATCATCTCCAACGAGAGTGCAGCCTGATCGCGCCAGCGAGCCAAAGTGGCTGAGGTGAGGCCAACCTGGAGTTCAGTCCCGTCTAGGTGGATCACGTAAGCCCAGGGGTTCAATGAACGGGTAGACCGGATGACGCAACAAGCCTTATCCATCGAGGAATGCCGCTGGCCGTCGTCGCAGGCCGCGACCCGCAAGTCCAGCGGGAGGTGCACGGTATAGGTCAGATTATGAGCACTGGCAAGCGCCTTCAGTTCGGCAACGATGACTTGAGAGGGCAGGTTGCTTTGGCCGTCCACCTCAAACAACACCAGTTCCACATCGTCCACCAGCGGGGACAAGCGGCGCACGTTGGTCATCATGTCGGCCGGGTAGACATAGGAGGTCGAGCCAAGTCGGAATGGGAGTTGCAGTTTCATCGGAGCCTTTCCACTGCCAGCAAGAATAACAGCGCGCCCACCTCGGTCAGCTCGTTGATCGCGCCATATACATCACCTGTAAGACCGGGGATCCTGCGCTCGACCCACCACGCAATCCCCACCGTCATCAGCCAGACTCCCAACGCAAGCACCAGACCGGCCGGTCCCAGCGCCAGCCCCGCCGCCGCTATGGCGACCACGCCTGCCCAAGCTACCTCGCGCCATGTCAACCCCTCGCGGAAGAGCTGGCCCAGTCCCGGCCCGGGCCGGGCGTAGGGGTAGGCGCGTGCGGCGTACACCATTGCGGCCCGTGCCAGTGCCGGGGTCACGAGCAACGCTGCAGGCCGAACGGCCGCGGGCAACTCTAGCAGCGTAGTGAATTTGAGCAGGAGCAAGCAAACCCCACATACAACCGCGAAAGCGCCCACTCGCGGATCGCGCAGAATTTCCAGTCGCTTTTCTGGCGGTTTGGCGCCCAGCAACCCGTCACAACAGTCCAGGAAGCCATCCAGGTGCAACGCGCCGGTGAGCGCCACCCAGACTCCCAGCAGCAGGGCGGCGCCCACCGTTGGCGGGAAGAGAGCTCGCAGCGCCAGGTCCGCCAGGGCCAGGATCGCACCCAACATCAGCCCGACAGCCGAAAACCAGGCCATCGCCCGGCCCATCTGCCGCGGGGTGATCTCCCCGGAGACGCGTACCGGGACGGCGGTGAGGAATTGCAGCGCGAGCAAGAAGGACCTCATGGGGCTATATCGCTTCGGAGATCCCGGCGCTCTCAAAGGTGGCCATCTCGTTCAGAAGCTTGCAGGCGGCTTCCACCAGGCTGAGAACCAGCGCCGCGCCGGTGCCTTCGCCCAACCGCATGCCAAAGTCTAGGCAAGGAGTCAAGCTCAGGTGCGCCAATGCAGCCTTGTGGCCGATCTCCGCTGAGGCGTGCGCGGCGATCATATAATCACGGGCCAGTGGCGCAAGTCCGTTGGCAATGAGCGCGCCGGCGGTGGAGATGAAGCCATCAATCACGACCGGGAGGCGGTGAGCGGCCGCGCCCAGGATAACCCCGGCGATGCCAGCGATCTCGAAGCCGCCGACTTTGCTCAATACGTCCAGCGCGTCGGTCGGGTCGGGCCGGTTGATGGCTAGGGCTTTCTCGATGGCCGCCACTTTGCGCGCCAGTTGCTCGTCGTTGATGCCGGTGCCCCGGCTGGTCACCTCGGCGACGCGCCAGCCGGTGATAGCGGCGACGATGGCGCTGGAGGGGGTAGTGTTGCCGATGCCCATGTCGCCGGTGGCTACAATGCTCAAACCGCCAGCAACTTCTTCCTCCACCACTTCGACCCCGGCCTCAATCGCCTGAAGTGCCTGCGCCCGGCTCATCGCCGGCCCCCGAGTCATGTCGGCGGTGCCGTAGGCCACTTTTTTGATGACTAACCCCGGTTGAGGTTCAAAGTCGGCTGCGACACCCATGTCCACCACGATCAAACGGGCGCCTGCGTGTCGAGCCAGCACGTTGATCGCCGCCCCGCCGTTGAGAAAGTTGTACATCATATGTAGAGTGACTTCCTGGGGATAGGCACTGACGCCCTGGGCAACCACGCCGTGGTCACCGGCGCAAGTGATGACCGCTTTCTCTTTGATAACCGGGCGAGTCTTACCGGTGATGCCGGCTACTTGGATGGAGATCTCCTCCAGCCGCCCCAGGCTGCCCGGCGGTTTGGTCAAGGTGTTTTGCCGAGCGCGGGCCGCTTCCATGGCTGTCCAATCTAACGGGCGGATGGCCCGAACCGTTTGATCGAGTAAAGACATTAGACCTCCAGTTCCAAGAACCAACGTCCTGAGCGAAAGACCAGTCCTCCCATCTTCACCTGCTTAAGCCCCGCGACTCCTTCTCAGTCCACACCCAGGCAGGGCTGCCCGCGCCGCGGAACCCCGATTTCCTCCATTACCGCCAATCAGCGGATCACCAATTTCTGCAAGAACTGCCAACCCGGTGGTCTCATCCGGGGAATGGGCTCTGCCCAGGCTACTTGAACAGCTCCGGGTGAACCAGATTGGCCATCGCCTCAAGCCCGTCGACCAGGCGAGGACCTGGCCGGCTTGCCAGGTTGTCATCGAAGGCCTCCACCGCGTTGTTCTTGATCGCATTCATGACATTCCAGCCGGGGCGCGCTTCCACGGACGCCACGGAGATTCCGTAGGCGCTGTCCCCCAGGATGATCACGTCCGGGTTTTGGCTCACCAGCTCTTCCACGCTGATCTGGGCATAGGACTCCTTGAGCCCTGCGGCCGCGTTCTGGCCGCCAGCCGTCCGGATGAGAAGGTCGATGAAGTTGCCGGGCCCAGCCGTCCAGGGCTTGCCCGGGTCCGATCCGTCCAGCTCGTAGAAGACCTTGGGTTTCGAGGTCGCCTTTGCGATCACTTGTTCGACAGCCGCGACCTGCTCACGCGACCGGCTCACCAGGGCCTGCGCCTCAGCTCCTCGACCCGTGATCGTGCCAACATTCGCGAAATTCTGATACAGCCCGTCAAAGTCCGTTGGGTTGGGAACCAGGAAGACCGTGAGACCCAGATTGCGCAGGGTCTGGATCTGCTCGGGGGCCAGGGTCGGTGCCGCCAGCACCAGGTCCGGTTGCAGGGCAACTACCGCCTCCGTGTTCAGGCTGCCCATCGAGGTCGAGATGCTGGGTAGGGACTTGGCCTCGACAGGGTAGTCGGAGAACTGATCCCGCCCAACCATCTGGCTGCCTGCCCCGATCGCGAAAAGGATTTCAGTGTTGGAAGGAGCCAACGAAACGATGCGTGTCGCCGGGCGGGTCAGCCGAACGGTCTGGCCTGAGCCGTCCTGTATGGCGATCGGTGTGGGGGCCAGCGTGGGCGTCGGCGACTGCGGTGTGGCGGAAGGAGCAGGGGTCGGAGCAGAGAGAACTGGGGCCGTGCCTGCTGCGGTGCAAGCGCCAAGAAACAGCGCCAGGATAACTGCCTGGAGCAGGTATCGCGCCTTGAACATAAGAGTCTCCTTTTGGGCTGAACACGGCTCACAGGCAGAAGG
>Ga0116138_1001079_pt1 | contig 15407 bp, 10 predicted proteins | sample June2015DPH_20_1_2_FD_88971 | JGI IMG/M metagenome (GOLD analysis project Ga0116138, IMG submission 88971) | Peatland microbial communities from SPRUCE experiment site at the Marcell Experimental Forest, Minnesota, USA - June2015DPH_20_150 | ecosystem: Environmental > Terrestrial > Soil >... | reverse complement strand
GATCCTCTTCGAAGCGCTGCAGGTCAATCACCGTATTGGCCGGCACTTTTTTGGAGTCAGGGGTGGTGAATACCAACTGCCCTTGCGGCGTGTAAACCGGCGGTACGTTGAAGGGCGTCGCGGCATTCTCGAACGGGACAGGCGCACCCGGCAAAGCCGTGATGTAGGGGCTGAAGGCCATAGGAATGCTGCCGGTCAGGACGTTGTCCTGAAACAGGTTCAGCAGCAAGGTCACGATGGAGCCGCCCCCATGGATGCTGGTGTGATTCGTCGCCTGCCAGTCGAATGAAACCCGCGGCCCCCATCCGAGGAGGTCCCTATTGTAGGGCGGCTGCGGGTTGAAAACAAAGATCTGGTACGCCCCAGGATCCCAATACCGCGCCGGGTGCCCGTCCGGTCCCAGAAGCCTGGGCTCCGAGGTCAGGTTGTTCCGTTCGTGAATGCGCGTGTCCACCTCGTAACGCAGGCCATAGGTCATGGTGAAACGTGGCGTCGCCTTCCAGGTGTCCTGAAAGTAAAAGTTATAGGCCTCGCGCTCCGTCCGCTCCTCGTCGATGTGGTCGCCCTGGGGGAAGCCGGGCGAGGCCACCCAATTGGTGTATGAGTAAGGCGTGCCCGTCAGAAGCCCGGTCAGCGAGTCGGGCAACGGATCGCCGGCGTGAATGTCGTGCTTGCCGCTGGCCGAGAGGATGTTCACAGGCGAGTAGGCGGTCCCGCCGCCGAACGTGTAACTGCCGTTAGAAGCAATGCCGAAAATCACGGAATCGCGGTTGTAACGGGTTTCAAACCCCGCCTGGAAGTTGTGCTTGCCATGCTGGTATTGGACGGTCTGACGGATCTGGAACAGGTTGCCGAACGACTCGGTTCTGCTGCCGCCCGGGCCATTGAACGGCTCGAACAAACCGTCACCGAAATTCAGCGCCGGCTGGACGCTGTTGTGCGGCACGAATGAGGGTGTGCTGCGCAAGTATCCCAGAGCCGTCTCGAGCACCAAATTGGGCGATACGGTGCGCGTGTAGCGCAGCCCCACGTTGCGCTGGTTGTCCACGAAGGTGATGGCAAAGCTGGGATCGATGGCCGTCTGGCTGGGGTTTGTCAAAGGACCGTCAGTGTTATCAAAGTTGAAACGGGCGAAAAGCTGCGCCTTGCCGGAAATCTTGTGGTCGAGGTGGATGGAGGCCTGATTGCTCTTGGTCGCGACCTTGGACGACGTGGCGTAGGTGCGGTCCCCGAACGGCCCTTGGGGATCGTTGGGCAGCGGATATGTGTTGAGCACGGGCACGATGGCCGGATTCACAGGGACCGCGAGCGCATCGCCGGGAAACGTCAAGGTGTCAATTCCCTGCCGCTCCGGCGCCGTCGGCACAGCCAGCACCTGGGTGGTGCCCAGCACCTGGCGGAATCCTTGGTACTGCCCGAAAAAGTAGGTACGGTCGTGGCCGCTATAGATGCCCGGCAGGGTCAACGGTCCGCCCAGGGTGAATCCGAACTCGTTGCGCTGGAAGGGCGGGATGCGGCCGGGGCTTACAAAGCTGCGGCGGTCGAAGAAATTGCGCGCATCGAGGGAAGCGTTGCGCAGGAACTCAAAAACGTCGCCGTGAATCTGGTTGGTGCCCGACTTGGTCACCACGTTGGTGAAACCCGCCGCGCCGGCGCCGATCTCCGGAGGCATCACGCCCGACTGCGACTCGATCTTCTCAATAGCGTCCACGTTGAAGTTCGAAAACGTCGCGCCACCCATCTCCGGATCCGAGGTGTAGATGCCGTCCATGGCAAATACCGCCGTGGTGCCGCGCTGCCCGTTGATTGCGAATTGCAGGGTAAAATTGCTGGCGCCGTTGGTATCCGTGGTGGTGCCGCCAGCCAGGGCCAGAAGCTTGGTAAAGTCGCGCTTGTTGAGCGGCAGGCTCGACACTTGCTTGCTGCTGAGTTTCGCGCCCCCTGTCGCCTCTCCTGCCGCCTGCGACGGCGTGGCGCCTTCGGGCTGTGCGCCCGGGTGTAACTCGATTTGCAATGGGTCGGCGGAAATGCTGATCCACGCTTTCAGGCGCTCGCCGGCGTGAAAGTGCAACGGCTGCTCAAGCTTCAGCCTTCGTTCGTGCCAGGCAACCGTCAGTGTGTATTCGCCGGCGGGCAGCTCGGGGAATGTGAATGCGCCGCTCGAATCCGTCGTTGCTTGCAGGCGGAGGTTCATGGTGCCATGCGGTGGTGCTGTGACGCCGGTGACTTCAACCGACGCGCCTGCTACCGGCTCGCTCACCGCATCGCGCAAAATGCCCTGCCAGGAAGCGCTTGCCTCCTGCCCACGCAAGGGTGAACAAGCCACTAACACCGCCGCATTCAGGACAACAAAAAGGCTAGCACGCTTCATCGAGCGACTATCTTACAAGCAATTTCCGTAAAGCCGAGTCCTGATTCTAGAACATTAGATCGTCAGGCCATACCGCCCTGCGAGAGGCTGGCCATTGATCAATGAAGTATTTCGACCGCCTGATTGCACTCATCGATAGCGCGGTCGATCGCTCGCATGGCGCGGTCGCGATGACCGTAACCGTCGGCATCGGCCTTCTCGAGATGCTTCCGAGCATTGTGAAGCGCTTCGACCGCTGCCGTGTACTCAGGATGCTTGTCGGGCAACGCGGGAGCAGGTTTGGCCGCTGCCGTGTGAATCAACGGCACCATCAATGCGCACAGCAGAGCAACAACGCTCATCCAAATCGTAACGGTCTTTCTCCTGGTTCTCTCCCTCCTGGAAGTAAAATGCCGACGTTCCTGCAACCAGATTCCGACATTACATTAGTTCGAGCGGGTGAGAAAAACAACTCGCCACGCGCTTGGCTCAACGCCCGATCGACTGCGTTGCCGGCCCCGAACCTTTCCCGAGCTTGCTCCAAACAGGTAAGCCGCCTTACAATGACGCAGCCGAGGTCCCCCATGAAGAACACTCGCCGACAATTGTTCATTCAGGTTGCCCTGGCGCCGATATGGTGCGCTGCTCTCAATTCGCCCTCGCGGGCACAAGACGCTCGCAAGGCTTCGGCCCACGGCGAATACATCGTTTACGTCGGAACTTACACCGGCCCGAAGAGCCAGGGCATTTATGCGTTCCGCTTCAATGTGGGCAACGGGCAAGCCACTGCCCCGACGCTCGTCGCCCAAACCCGGAATCCCTCGTTTCTCGCAGTCGATCCGAGCCGGCAATTCCTTTACGCGGTCAATGAAGTCGGTGATTACCGAGGCCAGAAAAGCGGCGGTGTGAGCGCCTTCTCCATCGACCGCAAGACGGGCAAGCTGACTTTTCTGAACGAGGTCGCCTCGCGCGGCGCCGATCCGTGCCATGTCTCGCTCGATCGAACCGGAAAGTTTGTCCTGGTCGCAAACTACACCAGCGGCAGCGTCGCGGTTTTTCCGGTCCTCGCAGATGGCCGCCTGGGCGACGCTTCGGCCTTCATTCAACACCACGGCTCGAGCGTGAACCACGAGCGCCAGGAAGGCCCGCACGCCCACATGATCAGCGTGACAAGTGACAACCGGTTTGCGCTGGCGGCAGACCTTGGGTTGGATGAGTTGCTCGTCTATAGGTTTGACGCCTCGCGCGGCACTCTGACTCCAAACGACCCGCCGTTTGCCAAGGTCCAACCCGGCTTGGGGCCGCGACATTTTGCTTTCCACCCCGACGGAAAACTCGTGTACCTGATCAGCGAGATGGGCTCCACCATCACGGCATTTTTCTACAACCCTATGATCGGTGGCCTACACGAGATCGAAACGGTCTCGACGCTCCCCAAGGATTTCAAGGGCCAAAACGACTGCGCCGAAATCGCGGTGCACCCTTCGGGCAAGTTTCTCTACGGCTCCAATCGCGGGCACGACAGCATTGCCGTCTTTTCTATTGACCCGCGCCGTGGCACGCTCACGCTCCTGGAGCACGTGAGCACCCAGGGCAAAACGCCGCGCAACTTCGCCATCGATCCCACCGGCTCGTATCTGTTCGCCGCCAACCAGGATTCCGATAGCATCGTGGTCTTCAAAATCGATCGCGCCACAGGCCGCCTCATCCCCACCGGCCAGAAACTCGATGTGCCTTCGCCCGTGTGCGTGACGTTTGTGGGCAAATAGCGCTTCGCTCCCCGGGGCGTCAAGCCGGCGCGAGCGACCAATTCGAATCCGCTGCGAGAAACCACTTGACCGCCGACCCGCGTCTGGTATGCTGGTAACACAAGGTGTTACAAGGTAACACCACTATCATGAGAACACGCCAGACCATCACTATTTCGCTCCCGCCAGAGATGGCAAAGCAGGTCGAGCAAACCATGCGGACAGAGCATCGGACCCGCTCGGAGCTCGTCCGTGAAGCGCTCCGCACTTATATCTCGATTCGACAGTTTCCCGAGGAGACTCCAACGGCAGCCGAACTGCGGGCTGTCCATCGTGGAAGAGCTGCGTACGAAAGTGGCGATTACGTGACGCTCGATGAACTCCGCACAAAGGAAGCCATGGCTCGTCGTCCTCGCCGGGCCCGCGCAAAAGTCTCTTGAACGCATTCCGCCCAACGACCACACGCGTCTCCGTGCGGCGATCGATGCGATGCAAGAGAACCCTTTCTTCGGCGACGTGCGGAAACTAAAAGGAGGTCGGGAAGGATTCCGCCGCCGTGTCGGTGATTGGCGCATTTTCTTCGACATTCATGCAGCAAAACACCTCGTTGTCGTCACCGCCATCGAGCGCCGAACCTCCAAGACGTACTGAAAACTTAATCGCTCAAGGCTACGGCTCGTAATTCAAGTTCGGCGCCAGCCAGCGCTCCACCTCGCGGACGTCCATGCCTTTGCGGCGAGCGTAGTCCTCCACCTGGTCGCGGTCGATTCTGCCCACCGCGAAATATTTTGCTTCGGGATGAGCGAAATAGAGACCGCTCACCGATGCGGCGGGAAGCATGGCAAACGTCTCGGTGAGCCGAACACCGATATTTTTCTCCGCCTCGAGCAGGTCAAACAGGATTCGCGTCTCGGTGTGATCGGGCTGCGCGGGATAACCGGGCGCCGGACGGATGCCGCGATAGCGCTCGTGAATCAGGTCCTCGCTGGTCAATTTTTCGCTTCGGCCATAGCCCCACGCTTCCCGGGCCCGCTGGTGCATGAGCTCGGCCAATCCCTCCGCCAGCCGGTCCGCCAGCGCTTTGGTCATGATGGCGTTGTAGTCGTCGTGCTCGCTCTCGAATTTTTTCACCAACGGTTCGATGTTGAGACCGGCGGTCACGGCAAATCCCCCGATGAAATCGGGGCGGCCCGAATCGCGCGGCGCGATGAAGTCGGCCAACGCGTAGTTGTAATGGCCGGGTGCCTTCTCGATCTGCTGACGGAGGGTGTGGAAAACAGCAATCACCTTCGAGCGCGAAGCGTCGGCGTAAACTTCGACGTCGTCCTCGACGCTGGCGGCGGGGAAAAATCCGATCACCGCGCGCGCCGTAAGAAGTTTTTGCTCCACAATTCTTTCCAGGAGTTTCTGCCCGTCTTCGAACAGCTCTCGCGCCTTGCCACCCACATCCGGGGCTTCCAGAATCTTGGGATAAGTTCCGCGTAATTCCCATGCCTGGAAAAACGGGCTCCAGTCAATGAAGGGAACGATTTCCTCGAGCGGAACGGGATCGAAAACACGGCTGCCAGTAAAGCACGGCGGCGCGATGTCTGCGGTTGCCCAATCGGTGGGCGGCTTGCGCCGGCGCGCCTCCTCGATGGTCAGCAGCGGCTGCGCTTGCGGTCCGCGATGTTGTTCTCGAAGTTTCTCCTGCTCCCGCTGATTTTCCTCCGCGAACTTCCCCCTCAGCTCCGGGCTATTCAGATGGCCCACCACGCCGACCGCGCGTGAAGCGTCCAGCACGTGCACGACGGGCTCAGAATACCAGGGAGCGATCTTCACGGCGGTGTGAACGCGGCTGGTGGTTGCTCCCCCAATCAGCAGCGGCACGGTGAAGCCTTCCCGCTTCATTTCCTTCGCCACGTGCACCATCTCATCGAGCGAAGGCGTGATGAGGCCGCTCAAGCCGATCATATCGGCGCCGACCTCGCGCGCCGTCTTCAAAATCTTGTCGCACGGCACCATCACGCCCAGGTCGACAATCTCGTAATTGTTGCAGCCCAGCACCACGCCAACGATATTCTTCCCGATATCGTGGACGTCGCCTTTCACCGTGGCCATCACGATTCGCCCCGCAGACCGCCGTCCGCCGTTTTGCTGCTTCTCCGCTTCCATGAATGGGAGCAAATACGCCACGGCTTTCTTCATCACGCGCGCGCTTTTCACCACTTGCGGAAGGAACATTCTGCCGGATCCGAACAGTTCGCCCACCACACTCATGCCGTCCATCAGCGGGCCTTCGATCACGCGCAGCGGCTTGCCAAGTTTCTTCCGTGCCTCCTCCGTGTCGGCCTCGATAAAGTCGACGATGCCTTTCACCAGCGCGTGCGAGAGGCGCTCCTCGACCGTGCACAACCGCCAGCCGTCCTCTTTCGTCTCCGCCTTCCCGCGCTGCTTCACCGAATCGGCGAAGGCCAGCAGCCGTTCAGTGGCATCGGCCCGCCGGTTGAGCAAAACGTCTTCCACCAGCTCGCGCACGTCGAGCGGGATTTCCTCGTAGATGGCAAGCTGTCCCGCGTTGACGATGCCCATATCCATCCCCGCGCGGATGGCGTGATAAAGGAACGCCGAGTGCATCGCCTCACGCACCACGTTGTTGCCGCGGAACGAAAACGAAATGTTGCTGACGCCGCCGCTCACCTTGGCGTAAGGCAGAGTGGCCTTGATGCGCCGCGCCGCCTCAATGTAATTCACCGCGTAGGCATTGTGTTCCTCGAGGCCGGTGGCCACAGTGAGGATATTCGGATCGAAGATGATGTCCTCGGGCGGGACGCCAACTTCTTCCGTCGAGATTTTGTAGGAGCGCGTACAAATCTCGACTTTGCGTTCCAGCGTGTCGGCCTGCCCCTTCTCGTCGAACGCCATCACGATCATGCCGGCGCCATAGCGCCTCACCAGGCGCGCGTGGCGCTTGAAGACCTCCTCGCCTTCTTTCAGGCTGATGGAGTTCACCACGCCTTTGCCCTGGACACACTTCAGCCCTGCCTCGATCACGCTCCACTTCGAGCTATCGATCATGATGGGCACACGCGCGATGTCGGGCTCGGAGGCGACGTAATTCAGGAAAGTGGTCATCGCCTGCTCGGAATCGAGCATGGCTTCGTCCATGTTCACGTCGATCATCTGGGCGCCACCTTCCACTTGCTGGCGGGCCACGGCCAACGCCTCCTCGTACTTGCCGCTTAGAATCAGCTTGGCGAATTTCGGCGAGCCGGTCACGTTGGTACGCTCGCCGATGTTGACGAAGTTCGTGTCCGGGCGGATGGTGAGCGGCTCCAGGCCGCTGAAGCGCGTGTAGCGCTCGGGCTTCGAAAGCGCATGCGGCTTCAGCCCCCGCACTGCCTCGGCGATAGCCTTGATGTGCGCGGGTGTGGAGCCGCAGCAGCCACCCACAATGTTCAGCCAGCCGCTGGCGGCAAAATCGCGCAGGTCCGCGGCCATGCGTCCCGGCGTCTCATCGAATCCGCCGAACGCGTTGGGCAGGCCAGCGTTGGGATAGCAACTGATATAAACCGGCGCGATTTGTGAAAGCTCCTCGATATACGGCCGCATCTGCTTCGCACCCAGCGCGCAGTTGATGCCGATGCTGAATAAATTCGCGTGCGAAACGGAAACCCAGAAAGCTTCCACTGTCTGGCCGGAGAGCGTGCGGCCGCTTTGGTCGACGATGGTGACCGACACCATGATGGGCACGCGGCGGCCCGAATCCTCAAAATACTGGTCGATGGCGAAAAGTGCCGCCTTGGCGTTCAGCGTGTCGAAGATCGTCTCCGCCAGCAGAAGGTCAACACCGCCTTCGACCAAAGCGCGCGCCTGGTCGTAATAAGCCCGGCGAAGCTGATCGAAAGTCACGGCTCTGGCCGCCGGGCTCGAGACGTTCTGCGACATCGACGCGGTGCGGCTGGTGGGCCCCATCGAGCCGGCGACAAAGCAAACGCGGCCGGGATTTTCGGACATGAACTTGTCCGCCGCCCGCCGAGCCACGCGCGCGCCCGCTTGATTCAGCTCCGCGACTCGATCCTGGAGCTGGTATTCCGCCATCGAGATGGCGTTGGAGTTGAATGTGTTGGTCTCAATGATGTCCGCGCCCGCTTCGAGGTACTGCCGATGGATGGCCTCGATCAGGTGGGGCTGCGTGATGTTCAGCAGATCATTGTTCTGCCGCAGGTCCTTGGAATGATCGGCAAATTGTTTGCCGCGATAGTCTCGCTCGCCGAGCTGGTGCGCCTGGATCATCGTGCCCATGGCGCCATCGATGATCACGATGCGCTGCTTGAGCAGCTCGCGAAGCGATTCGATCCGATCTGGGGAATTCGTGGCGAAAGTCTTGTCCTCCTCGGTCCATCGATTTTCGGTACGGCGCCCGCCCTGAGCGGCCCGGTCCACCTCAGGTATAAGATAACACGCCGCGCAGCATTTTCGAGCCTTACTTAGATGTATCGCATCTCGGCCGCGCCTCGCGCTGGTGTATTCTTAAGGGCATCTTTGAGCCAGCAACGAGAGCCACGGGGGGACATATGCCTGAGAAAAACTTTCACATGACGCCAGAGGAATTTCGCCGATGCGGCCGGGCGGTGATCGACTGGATTGCGGATTATTACGCGCGCGTCGAGACATTCCCGGTGTTGTCGCAGGCGGAGCCCGGCAGCATCCGCGCGCATTTGCCGGCGGCGCCCCCGGCGCAGGGGGAGCCGTTTGAGGCTGTGCTGCGCGATGTTGAAAACGTCATCCTGCCCGGCCTGACGCATTGGCAGTCGCCAAATTTCTTCGCCTTCTTTCCGGCGAATTCTTCCGGCCCAGGGATTCTGGGCGACCTGCTGTCGACGGGGCTCGCGGTGCAGGGGATGCTGTGGGCCACCAGCCCGGCCTCGACCGAGCTTGAAACGCACGTTCTCGATTGGCTCGTGGACATGCTCGGCTTGCCGCGAAGATTTCTGTCGACTGAGACGGGCGGAGGCGTGATCCAGGACTCCGCGTCGAGCGCCACGCTGTGCGCGCTTCTCGCCGCCCGCGAGCGGTCTACTAGCGGCGTGAGCAACGTGCGTGGCTGCGATGGCCGACTCGTGGCCTACACCTCTACGCAGGCGCACTCCTCGGTCGCCAAGGCCGCGATGATTGCCGGGATCGGCTCCGAAAACCTGCGCTTGATCGAGGTTGACAACAATTTCGCGATGCGGCCCGACGCGCTCGCGAAGCAAATCGAAGAGGACCGGCGGGCGGGGAAAATTCCGTGCTTCGTTTGCGCCACGGTGGGCACCACGTCATCGAATGCCATCGATCCCATACCCGAAATCGGCCGAATTTGCCGCGAGCAGGAACTGTGGCTTCACGTCGACGCGGCGATGTCAGGCACGGCCGCCCTCTGCCCGGAGTTCCGCCACATCCAGAATGGCGTCGAGCTGGCGGACAGTTATTGTTTTAACCCTCACAAATGGATGTTCACGAATTTCGACTGCGATTGTTTCTTCGTCGCCGACCGGAAAGCACTGATCAACGCTTTATCGATTCTTCCGGAATACCTGCGCAATAAGGCCACGGAATCGGGCGCGGTGATCGACTATCGCGACTGGCAAGTGCCGCTGGGGCGGCGATTCCGCTCATTGAAGCTATGGTTTGTGATTCGGCACTACGGGGTGGAGGGACTGCAATATCACATCCGAAGGCACGTGCAGTTGGCGCAGGAGTTCGCTTCCTGGGTGCGAGATGATTCCCGCTTCGAGCTCGCCGCGCCCGCGCCGCTGAATCTGGTCTGCTTCCGCCACCGGGGCGGAGATGAAATCAATCAGGCTCTTATGGATCGCCTCAACCGCAGCGGTGACCTTTATTTGACGCACACCAAACTCAACAATCGCCTCACTCTTCGGCTTTGCGTCGGACAAACGCACACCGAAGCCCGCCACGTGAAACGGGCGTGGGACCGGATTCTGGCGGAATTGGGTGATTGAGCGATTGTGTGATCGGGCGATTGTTTCGAGTTAATACTTTCGAGCCTCCAGCATCGGTCTTGTCCTCAATCGCCAAATCGCTCAATCACCCAATTTAGCCTGGCTCCTATTTCGGAGTCTTCCTTCTGGCTCCTGACTTCGGGCTCCTGACGCCTGTCTTCTGAGCCGGTCTTGCGGACTTGGTCGGCTGAGCGTCGTCGCTCAGCCTGATGACCGTGGCGGCCCCAGAATATCGCACCACGTCCTTTTCGTCGGACAACGCGTGCACGATGCCTGGGAGGAGCTGCGGATTGTCGCGTTTGCCGATCGCGTCCAGCGCTGCTGCGCGTACGATCCAACTTTTGTCGGAGGAAGCTTTGACTAATGCCTGTTCACTTTGGGGGTCAGGATCGTTGACCAAAATGGCCGCGGCTGCCGCGCGCACGGGTGATACATCGTCTTTCCTCAGGGCCTTCACCGCCGTGTAGCCCATGCCGGCAAAAGGAATGAATCCGATCCCTTCTTCAAAGCCGAACTCCGCCATCTTCTTTGTGTCTTTCAAGGTGTCCATGCCTTGAGCTACCAGACCTGCCTCCGCCTTGCGTTTGCCGGTCAACACCGCAAAATACACGTCGTAGGCAGCCGGATCTTTAAGGCTCCACAAGGCGTGGGCAGCAGCCAGGACCACGGCCGGTTCTTTGTCCGCCAGCGCGTCCTTGAGCCTGGAAATGCATGCGGTGCAATTCATCTGTTCCATGGCTCGCGCTGCCGCCGTTCTGACTTCCGGCTTCTCGTCACCCAGGGCGTGCTCCGCCATCTCGATCGCCTGAGGGTTGTCGCGGATCAGTCCCAAAGCGCGCACCGCATGAGCGCGCCTGTCCGCGGTCTTCTCTTTCACGCCCGCTTCCAGGATGCCCCAGGCTTGTTGCTCGGGAGACTGGACCGCTGGTGTGCCTTGCGGAATTTGGGCAAGCGCGACACTCGATATGAGCGCCAAGGCTGACGTCATGAATCTCGACAGGAGTGTTTTCATAAATGTTCTTCCTAACGCCAAAAGACTGGTTCCAGCCAGCCGGGCGCCGCGGGGAATCCGCATTCGGGAAAACCGGCGCCGCGGAGCCAAGGTGCAGCGCCATCAATTGTGCTTCAGAAACTTTCCATTTTTGCGGCCGGTAAGCGAATTGTAGAGAGTCTCCAGAAACGCGTCGGAATCAATGAAGCCGCCGGAAAACTGTTGCCAGGGCGCCAGTACCTTCTCACTCTTCATCTGATCGAGCCCCTTGCCCTGATCGAGCGCTTGCTGGACGGCGGCGGTAGTCTCCTTCAGCATCTTCACATAGGCGCGAACATCGTCGAGGTTCGAGAGCGCGCCGTGGCCGGGAATAACTTTCACGTCGGCCGGCAGCTCTGGGATCACTTTCTCACATGCCGCGATCATGCCTTGCACGCTGCCGCCGCTGTCGATATCGATGAAGGGAAAGCCATAGCGAACGAAATCGTCGCCCATGTGGACGACGTTCGATTTCGCAAAGAAGATGATGGAGTCTCCGTCAGTGTGGCCGGCCGGAAAATGCAGAGCGCGGATGTCTTCTCCGTTGAGGTGGATAGTCACGTCGTGATCAAAGGTGATGATGGGCAGCGCGGCCTTGGGCTCCGGCTTAACCTCCATGTGAATGGACGCGCCGTTGCCGGCAATGCCGCCCTCCGCCAGCCGTTTGCGCACGTTGTCGTGAGCGATGATGGTGGAAGTTTCGCTGAAGGGCAGATTGCCGCCGGTGTGATCGCCGTGATAATGGGTGTTGATGACGAATCTCACGGGCTTGTCGGTGACGCCGATCCCCTTCAGCGCGGCGCGTATCTTGTCGGCCAGCGGGGCGAACTGGTCATCGACAATTACGATGCCGTCCTCGCCCACCGACGCGGCAATGTTGCCGCCCGAGCCTTCCAACATGTAAACGCTGCCCGAGACTTTAGTAACCTTGATTTGGACCTTGCTGAAATCCTGGTCGCCCTGGGCGAAGCCTGTCACCGTGAACAATAGTGCTGTCGCGACCAGCAGAGGCACTGCAAAGCGAGTATTTTGTTCTCTCATGCAACAAACTCCTCGATGTGTGAATCTCGTGGCTGGATGAGCGCGCCACCGGTAGGGAGCATGCCCCGATTCCGGAGCACGGATGCTAGCGCGAGTGGCCGCGGAAATCCAGCGAAACCACTAACAGGAAGATGACGTACTCTGCTCGCCGCGCGCCGCCAAGCCTTTTGCTTTGTGTCCTTCTTGGCCTGAAAAAACTCAGTACAGTGGTCACCGAGATGCCCCGTGAACTTTGTGTTAGATCTCGGGGAGCGCGTAGGACCCCGCGAGTTCTGTTTTGATTGCGGCCAGCACGCGCGCAGTGGAGATGGAGGTTGACATTTTCCGCCTGGGGCCTTTCAATGGCTCAATGACACAAGGAACCTTTGACTCAATTTACTGATGCCTCCTCCCCTGTTCACTCAACTCGACGGCCGCATCCCCATTCAAGCTCACGACCATGTGGCCGTGCTCTACCGCGAGCGCTCTGCGGCCTTCGCCATGGCTCCATTTCTCAGCGAAGGTCTGGAGCGTGGCGATTTCTGCCACTACCTCGCGCCATCGAGTTTCCACGCTGAAATGCTGGAGAAGCTTCGCGGCCTGAACGTCGATCCCGATCCGTATCTTCGGTCGCAGATGTTGCGCCTTCGAAAAGGTCTCGATGATATCGGCGCGCTCCGCGAGGAGACTCGACAAACCTTTGAGGAGGCGGAACACGCTCACGCCCCCGCGGTTCGCTGGCTGGAGGAAGGCAGCTGGCCCGATCCCGCAGGTTTTCCCATGGCGCGTTTTTTTGAGTTTCACGCCATCCTGAACTATCAGGTGAAACATTACCCAAGCGTGGCGCTCTGCCAGTATCCGCTTGACCGGCTGGACCCGCACCACCTTTTTTCCGCTATTGCCACGCACCGCCATCTCCTGATCGATGGAACTTTGATCCGCGACAACCCGTTTTACATTCCCGCTGAAAAATTCATTCCTCTCAGTCCGCAAGAGCGCGAAAGCGACCTGATGCGCGTATTTCGCGATGTCGGTTTCGACGTTGAGAAACTGCTCGAAGCGTTGGCGGGCTACGGGCGGCTGCACCCGGGAGTGCATCCAGAGCCGTAGAACACGTTTTGCCTGGCGATTAAATGACTCGCTGTTTGCGCACGCTCCACCGGTGTGAAGAATCATCGGCTGTGATAACATCAATTCGGTTGGATCTCGCGGGCACAAATCACCAGGAGGAAATCAATGGAGAAGGCAACGTTTGCGGCCGGATGTTTTTGGGGCGTGGAGGCGGCATTTCGCGCCATTGACGGCGTCACGGACGCGCAGGTCGGATATACCGGCGGAACATTGCCGAACCCGACCTATCGCGACGTCTGCACCGATAGCACCGGCCACGCCGAAGCCGTGGAGGTGACGTTCGATCCGGAGCGCGTCAGCTACGAGGAACTGCTTGAGGCTTTTTGGAAGCTCCACGATCCGACCACGCTCAACCGGCAGGGACCGGACGCCGGCACTCAGTATCGCTCCGCCATTTTCTATCACTCCCCCGAGCAGGAATCCGCGGCCAGCGCGTCCAGAGGGAAAGCGCAAGCGCACTTCCGCAGGCCGATCGTCACCGAAATTACTCCGGCTTCCCGGTTCTATCGCGCCGAGGAATACCATCAGCGGTACCTCGAGAAACAAGGCTTGCCCACGTGTCACATTTGAACGGAGAAGCTAGAAGTCAGAAGCTAGAAGCTAGAATGAACAACTGGCTGGCGTCTCTTTACTTCTAGCTTCTAACTCCTAGCTTCTAGCTTCTGCCGTCTGCCACGATTTCTTTCCGACAAATTCCCGCAACTCTGGTAGAATAATGAGTTCGTTTAACATCCAACAATGGACTACGACCAGCTAGCCAGCTTTCTCGAGGTCGCGAAATTGCAGAGTTTCTCGCGCGCGGCCGAAAAAATCTTTCGCACGCAGCCGGCCATCAGCGCCCAGGTACGGCTGCTGGAGCAGGAGTGCGGCGAAAAGCTTTTCGACCGAAGTGGCAAGAAAGTCCGACTGACGCCGGCAGGTGAAATCCTGCGCCGTTACGCGGAGAAACTGCTCGACCTTCAAAAAGAAGCACTACAAGCGATCGCCGAGCTGAACCAGACGCCGCGCGGCAAGTTGTCGATCGGCGCCAATGAAGCGACGTGCCTTTACGTCCTGCCCAAAACCTTTGCGCGGTTCAAGCAGCTCTACCCCCTGGTGCAGATCAGCATTTATCGGAACTTCAGCCACAAGATTCTGCAAAAAGTGCAGGAAGGCGCGGTAGAGATGGGCATTGTCACGTTGCCCCAGACCGCCACCAACATGGAAGTGATTCCTGTTTTCCGCGACGAAGTCCAAGTGGTGGTGCCTAAGAACCATGCGCTGGCGAAGAAGCGGAGTGTGACAGTGGAAGAGGTTTCACAGCATCCTCTGATCCTTCCCAAGACGGGCCATACGCGCGTGGTGTTTGACCGCCTGCTGCGTCCATTCCGCCACAAGCTGCAGATCTCCATGGAGTTGGCCAGCGTCGAGACCATCAAGAAATTTGTGGGCGCCGGATTGGGGATCTCGCTCATCAGCCGGACTTACGGCCAGCCGGAAGTGGCCGCCGGCGTTTTGAAACTGATCCCTCTCGAAGGGCAGAAACTCTACCGAGAGCTGGGCCTGATCTACCGTCGCGACCGTTATCTCTCGCTGCCAGCGAAAGTCTTTATCGAAGCGGTTCGCGAGTCTACTTCGGCAGCCCATTCCGGCTCCTCCGCTGCCACCCCGATTGTGAAGAATACTGCTACGATTCGCTAAGGGGCTGGAGTCGCCGCGTGGGCGAACTTCAGCCCGAGCAGGGAGGCGGAGTTCCGCCTATCGTTGGTGAGCGACGAAAGGTGAGAAACAGTGCCTAGAAGCCAAAAACAAAAACCGCTGATCGTAATGAAATTCGGGGGCACATCCGTCGGAAGCGCCGAGCGCATGCAGGGCGTGGCCGAGATCGTCGCCCAACAGGCGCGGCAGAACGAGATCGTGGTAGTGGTTTCGGCGATGAGCGGCGTGACGGATATGCTGGTGCGTTCGGGCACGGAAGCCAGCCAGGGGGATCGCGAGCACTTTAAAAGCGTGCGTCAGGAGCTGGCGCGCCGGCATCGCGAGGCGGCGGACCGGCTGCTCTCGGCCAGCGAGCAAGCCGTGGTGTTGCCGCGATTGGCCAAAAACATGGCGGACTTCGAAAATCTTTGCTCCGGATTCTCGCTGGTCCGCGAAGTGACGCCGCG
>Ga0116138_1001069_pt1 | contig 15559 bp, 8 predicted proteins | sample June2015DPH_20_1_2_FD_88971 | JGI IMG/M metagenome (GOLD analysis project Ga0116138, IMG submission 88971) | Peatland microbial communities from SPRUCE experiment site at the Marcell Experimental Forest, Minnesota, USA - June2015DPH_20_150 | ecosystem: Environmental > Terrestrial > Soil >... | reverse complement strand
CAACCATCAATACTTTAGTCACAATCGCACGCATGTTCTTATTTCCTGATTTCAACACGGCAGTTCAATCTCATTCATACATAAAAACGTACGGAGTTAGTCAATCAAGTTCAACTCCATCATCTTGCGGCTGTTTACTTCAGAACTATGAGTTTCTTCGTTTCGCTGAACTCGCCACCAGACAGCACATAGAAATAAGTTCCGCTCGGGACGTTCGAATGCCACCGGATGGAATGTGCGCCGGCTGCCTGTGGTTCATCAACGAGTGTCACGACAAGTCGACCACTGATGTCGAAGATCTTCAGGGAGACCTTCACCTCAACCGGAAGCACATAGCTTATCGTAGTGCTCGGATTGCATGGATTGGGATATGCCCCCTCCAACTTGAATCGTCTGTCTCCTCCCGTCACGGAGGCGACATCCGTCATGGTGGGAATGGCTGGTCTACCCGCACGAAGTCATGTTTCACGGGGGAAAATGTGACCGATCTCAGAAAAGTTCGGCATGTGGTGCGAAGCTTGAAAAGAACGCCGGGAAAGCTAGCGGAGATAGGCGCGAAAGGCAACTTCGAAACAATCCAGCGAATGCAGGCCAGGAAGATGCCATAACGAGAATCGTCTCATTCTGATTTGTCATTGATTTTGGAGCGAGAATCTTCATTGACAGCACACTTCTTTCGAGAGTGAGACATTGCAGTCAGATTGACACGAGATATTTGGAGTTTTCGGGCAGGAATGCAGTTTCATTGTAATCTCATTCTAATGCATACGTCCCAGAGTGAGACGACGCGAACAAGAGAACACAGCAAAATTAGGCTAAAGATGCGACTTTCATTCTGGCACGTACCTTGAGATATACTGATACAGATATGAAAACAAACTCAAAAAACCCTAACTTGGAGTCAACAATGAAAAAGTCAATCGTAGTTATCGCCCTCGTAGTCCTCAGCTTCGCAGTCGCCCAGAACGCAATGGCGCAAGCCACGGCTACACAGAATGTCACGCTGGCTGTCAACGCAGTCTATAAGATCGCAACCTATGGCAACCCCGGTGCAATGACCATCACGACCGGTACTGCCGGAAACAATACTTTGACGTCAGTCACGGATGCTTCCACAAACTACAGCATCACACAGAATTTTGCCTCGACCGTGAAGGTCACTGCAAACCTGGATGCGGCACTTGCCGCAGGCTACACGCTGCAGATCAACCTGGCGAGCGCCAAGGGAACGAGTGCTGGAACCGTCGATATCTCTGCCACGACTCCGGCCAGTGCAGCAAGTGTTGTGACAGCGATTGCCCTGGGTGCCGATGCGAACAAGACGATCACCTACACCTTCGGTGCCCTTGCTTCCGCCGGTGTGCTTACCTCAACTGCAAAGGTTGTGACTCTGACGCTGACCAACTAAGAGCTTCGAGCAATTCGGTTACCTCGTAAACAAGAGGGCGCCAAAGTGGGAGTTGGCGCCCTCTTTATTTTTCTACGTTGCCACAAAGGAGCGCGGGAGGTACGTCAGAGAGAATGAGGGGGGCAAATCTCAGGCTTCGCGTGTTGATCTTCTGAATCGCTTGGTTCTGTCGTACGGAATGATGTCAATGATCTCCCCATCGCTCACTCTCTTCTTGATGTCTTGCCAGAACTGGATTGTGAAAAGATCCTTGTGCTCAGCGTTGAAAATTCCCCTCAGCTCGTGAGGGATCCCGACAAATGTATCGATTTCGTCAAGGAAGAAGTCCGTTGGTTGCGCGACGATCCACTCCTCCTCCGGATTCATCTCCTCATATTCATCCATCGGGCCAGGTTTGTGTTTGAACTGAGCATCTTCGAGGGGCATGACATCGTCATAGTCAAAGAGGACAACCCTGTTTCCCTCGGTCACCCCGTAGTTCCAGGTATTGAAGAGATCACCAGGGAACAATCCCGTTGCAGCCAGGTCCTTAATGAAATATCCAAAATCAATAACTACTTGCCGGATGGCATTCGCGCTCTTTTCTTCCTCGAAGTACATTGGAAGCGGCGTTACCTTTCTCTGCAGGTAGAGATGATTGATCACGACATATCCCTCCCGTATCGTAACCCCCTCTTGTGCCGCCACCTCAAACTCGTGCAACAGCTCTTTTGAATACCTCTTAGTTTTGAACCGTACGTTTTCAAACTCTTGCGTGTCTACTAACCTTCCCACCCTGTCGCGATTGCTCACGAATCGATATCGATATTTCACTTCGGCCTTATCTATTACCTTGTCCGTCGTGTGGCTTGAACGAATGAAGCAGGGTTTGTCTTTGATCACCTTGAACACATGGTGGAAGTGTGGCAATGTGAACACGACCATGACCGCCCCCTCCATGCCGGGCGCGATAACGAACTGCTCCTTCGATACATGAACAAACCGGTGCAGGTCTCTGTAGAATTCTGTCTTGCCATGCTTGTAGAATCCGATGGCATTGTACAGGTCAGAAATTGGTTTATGCGGAAGGATTGAACCCAGGAATTCGACCAGGTCGCCGGGCGTGTCAATGTCGACTTGAAAGTACGAGTAGGCAAAGCCGAAAACGTTGTCGGCATCTGCTTCCTGCATCAACACCGAATCGATATGCAAGCCTGAAGAGTCATTCGAGAATGGAATAATGATCGGGAACATCTGAGATTCGGTGACGATCCTCCCCACAACGTACGCGACTTTGTTCCGATAGAAACAGGGAATCAAGATTTCCATCACATATCGCTTATTCCCCCGTACCACCGGCCAGAGAAACAGATCGACTTCATTCGCGACAGATTCGAGGTCCCGTTCCAGATCCTCATAGATGGCGCTAAATATATGATCTGCGACGATTTTCCTGAGAAGATCTTTCGTCTTCTGTTCCTGCTCATAGGTTCTGTAAATCTGCGAATGTGGGGTTTTTGGCCGGTGTTTTGCGTGGAGGTAGAAGAATTCAACTTCCCTGTCAATACCGACAGTCTGGAGCATTTTCCTTGTGACCGAGTTGAAGAAAGTTTCAGCAATATCTTCATTACGTCGAGCTGCGATCAGTTTCGCGAAGAGCGGCTTCAGACTGATCCACGTCGATCGATCGTGCGCGCTCTTCCCGAGAAGCCCCTCCATCTGAATGGACGCTTGAGCCAAAACTTTTTCGTACACACTCAGCCTCTCGGCCGCGTCCCTTCTTCCACCCTTCCAGTCCTGTTCTGCGAACCTTGCCTTGGCCCGTCGCGTAATGATGAGGAACTCCGAAAGGTACGAATCGAAGATCCTCACGATCAAGGTCACAGCTCTCTCTTTCACATCAGGATCGTTCATCATCCGATGCACTGGCTTTGCTTTCCATGAACAAGCTCACGTTTCGTTTGCCCGAACTCCTCACATCCCGACCTGATCCGCAATTCCCCGAATGCCCGTCGAAAACACTTCCGGTTCCGGCATCAGACTCACGACGATACAGGATCCCAGCTCAAATTCGAAGAGGTGACCGGGATGCGTCAGGACTTTCTTCTCGATCAGAAGGTCGCTCGCCCACTGCTCATCCGACTTGGTTGCAGGCAGCCGGAGAACTGCGTTCCAGCCTCCTTCACACTTGAAGAGGCTGACAGGAGACGTACTTGAGAATGCCAAGGAGGCATGTTTCAAGTTCGCTGAAATACGCTCGCGAATCCGGGCTGTTAGTGGAGCGGAATCGGTGAGGATCGTCTTCAATGAGTGCTGGATGGGTGTGCCAACCGATAGAAACGTATCGGCAATGACTTCCAGTCGCTGAAGCGCGTCCGTTCGCTGGTCGACTGGACCGGAGATAACAATCCATGCGAGTTTCATCTGTGGCAACGCAGCGACTTTCGAGAGGCCGTTGAGCGTAAAGGTCAGCGTTTCCTGACTGCCGGCGAAGCTTTCGTGACGTCGGCCGTCTTGTCCAATCGGAAATGCGCCGAAGACTTCGTCCACAATCAGAGGGACCCCCGAATCTCTTGTCAGCGATACGATGCCAGTCCGCTCCTCCTTCTTGACAAATGAGCCTGTTGGATTGTTGGGATGAACGAGGACGAGTGCCTTTGTGCGCTCCGACAGGATTTCCTCCACGGATTGCATATCGATGTGCCACTCGCCATCGTACGCCAGTCGGTAGGAGTTACAGTGCACATCACTGAGGCGACAGAGGTACTCGAAGAGCGGGTACCCCGGCTTGGGTACTGCGATCGCTTCTCCCGCGTCGCAGAGAAGTTGAAGAAGGAAGGAATATGCTTCGCTGGTGCTGGAAGTGAGGACAATGCTTTGCGGATCGACTGCAATATTCTGACGATGGTACCACTCTGCGATTGCCTGACGTGCATTGAGCAATCCCTTAGGATCGGGGTCGTAGAAGACTGATTTCTGAAGAACAGCCGGAGGTATCAGATGGTCGGGTTGATAGCGGAAGCCGCATCTGGTTGGATTCGACTCGGTGAGGTCGATCATCGGTTCTCCCGCAGCCCGCATCTTCTCCACTAGCTCGTAGAGGGGGGTAGGTCGGAAGTCCCAATTTGTGCGGGAGGAGAACATACTGTGCTCAGGTCAGCGGGGTATCAGCGCAGCCAGAAAGATGAGAGAGCGTGACAGATGACGACACCACGCTCAATCATCGGCGATTTCAGCTTTCTTTTTTGACATCCGGTTTCGCTCGTTGTGATCAAGATACCGTTTGCGGAGTCGGATGGAATGAGGTGTTACCTCCACATACTCTTCATCGCCCACCCATTCGATCGCCTGTTCCAGTGTCATAATGTGCGGGGTTTCCAGGCGGATTGCTTCGTCGGAGCCGGAGGCGCGCATGTTTGTCAGGTGCTTCGTCTTGCAGACATTCACGACCATGTCTTGCTCCCGCGAGTTCTCACCGACAACCATACCGCGATACACTTTGAAACCCGGATCGATGAAGAACGTCGAGCGTTCCCGGAGTTTCCACATTGCATAGGCGACGGACGTTCCATCTTCGAGCGCGATGAGGGCGCCCCGTGTGCGATGGGCAAATTCCCCCTTGTTCGGTTCGTACCCATCGAAATTGTGATGAAGGATGCCTGTACCTTTGGTCTGGGTCATGAACTCAGACCTGAACCCGAGCAAACCACGGGCGGGGACGATGAACTCGAGCCGCGTATTCCCCTGCACTTGTATCATGTTCTTCATGGTTCCCTTGCGGCGGCCCATGTTCTCGATGACCACGCCGCTGTGCTCATCGGGCACATCGATGATGACATGCTCCATCGGTTCGCAAAGAACATCGTCGATCCATTTGTAGATCACCTCGGGCCTGGAAACCTGAAACTCGTACCCTTCCCTCCTCATCGTTTCAATCAGGATGGCGAGGTGCAGTTCTCCGCGCCCGCTGACTTTGAACACATCCGGTGAATCGGTAAGCTCAACCCGCAGACTGACGTTTGATCGAATCTCTTTGGCCAGTCGTTCGCCGAGATGGCGGGTTGTGACGAACTTTCCCTCGAGCCCCGCGAACGGTGAGTTGTTCACGACGAAGTTCATGGAGAGCGTCGGTTCTTCGATCGAAACAAACGGCAGCGGCGTGGGATCGGACGCGTCAGCGATCGTCTCACCGATGTCGACATCTTCCATTCCGGCAAGTGCAACAATATCGCCGGCGCCGGCTTCCGCCACTTCGATGCGCTTCAGTCCTTCGAACACATAGATCTTTGTCACGCGGGCATCATCGACGGAGCCATGCCGATGGATAATCTTCATAGAAGAGCCCAGCTTGATCGTTCCCCGGTTGATGCGGCCGATACCGAGCCGGCCAAGGTAGTCATTGTAGTCAATTGTAGTGATGAGCATTTGAAACGGCAGATCGATATCTCCGGGCGGCGGTGGCACCTTGGCGATGATTGCGTCAAAAAGGGGTTTGAGATTGGTGCTGGGATCGTCGAGCTCCGTCTTTGCCACCCCTTGCTTCGCTATCGCATAGATTGTGGGGAAATCAAGCTGGTGATCGTGAGCTCCGAGGGAAAGAAAGAGCTCGAAGATTTCGTCGAGCACTTCGTGCGGCCTGGCGTCTTTGCGATCAATCTTGTTGATGACAACGATAGGCTGAAGGCTGAGCTCGAGAGATTTCTTCAACACGAATTTCGTTCCGGGGAGGGGACCTTCTGCGGCGTCGACCAACAGGAGGACGCCATCGACCATCTTGAGCGTTCGCTCCACCTCGCCTGCAAAATCAGAGTGCCCCGGCGTGTCGACAATATTGATCTTGTACGTGGTTCCGTCAGCCAGAGTGTAGAAAACCGCCGTATTTTTGGCCAGAATTGTGATGCCACGCTCCCGCTCCAGCTCATTTGAGTCCATGACCCGCGTGACGACATCCTGGTTTGCGCGAAATGTCCCGGTCTGGCGGAACATGTGATCCACCAGCGTGGTTTTCCCATGGTCAACATGGGCGATGATTGCAATATTCCTGATATTTTCTCTAACCTTCATGATCCTTCGTACAATTCCCTTCCGGTCGTTCTTGTCCTTCTGTCTGCCGAGCGCATGGCAGGCAGAAAAAAAATGCCTCAGGTTTCGTGCATCAACCAGAGGCCAGCCTATTCCTCCACTTTTCCTTTTCAGCTTAAAGATAACACTTTTTGACGAGAATGAAAAGCGGAGACCTACATCCGAAATCATTGCAGCTTAGGCGGTTTCATCGTATCTTTGACCAGTCACCGTGCACCATCCATTCAATCTAACAAAGTAAAAGGGAGAACGCTCTATGCGCAGGTTCATTCTGATCCTTTTGATTTCGGTCGTGGCGATCGGCCTCGTCAGCGCTCAAGCCACAAAACCCCAGACAGTGAAGCTCGCCGTTGCAGGTATGAAGTGCAAGATGTGCGTCGCAAAAGTCGACAAGGCGCTCCGTGGAGTCGAAGGAGTCAAAGATGTGAAAGTCGATCTCAAAAAGCAGACAGCAGTGGTCACCCTGGCATCCGCAACCGTGAAACCCGAAGCCCTTTTCAAGGCAGTGGACGATGCCGGATTCAAAGCCGCCATCGGCAAACTCCCTGCTGCACCGACAAAGAAGGGCGAGAATTGCAGCGAGTGCAAGGACAAGGATGGAAAGAAGGATGGTGATGCCAAAAAGGAAGATTGCTGCAAACCCGAGACAGCAAAGAAGAAGGCCGCAGCAAAAAGCTGAAGGCTCTGCTCGTTAATTCAAGAATTCATATTCAAGCCGTTGCAGGAAGTTCATGCAACGGCTTTTTGTTTGGCGTTCGATGATTGTTCGCCGGAAAGTGCCAAATGCTGTAAGCAGTCGGTTTCATTGCGAGTCCAGCGACTTTTCGCTACATTCATGCACCCTGACTGTCCGGAAAACACGTGATGGTCGGGGTGAGGTGTTTTCTCCCAGGCAGATTCAGCAAATTGTCGATTGCCGATTTTCGATTGTCGATTAGGGAATGATCCTGAGAACTGATTGAACTTAAGGATGATTGAAGAGATCAGAAAAAGAATAGAGGATTCTGAGCCGTTCAGGCTGCTCCTACAGAAGAGCAAGCCGTTGGCCGCGGGCGAGAGCATCGCAATCCGCGGTGTCAATGGCTCACTGATGTCCTTTGTTGCCGCTTCGCTCTTTGAAGCAAGGCAAACACAAATTGTTCTGGTGACGGCTGACAAAGACCGCGCAGAACAGCTGCGTGACGATTGCACACTACTTCTCGGTGAGCATTCTGTCCGACTCTATGCCCATGGCCCGAGCCACAAGGCCGCCGTCCTCGATATGACCGCTCCCATTGCCCAGGTAGAAACACTGAAGGCGCTTTCGGTCGGAGAGACGATCGTTGTCATCACAAGTGCCGAGGCAATCACCGGGCTTGTCCCCTCCCCGCAGGATTTCAAGCAAAGGAGCCTGGAGATCACCGCAGGAAAAGAACATGCCTTTGAGGATCTTATCAGTCAGCTGACGGCATTGGGGTTCGAACGCAAAGACTTCGTCGAAGAGTACGGGGACTATTCCGTCCGTGGTGGCATTCTGGATGTATTTCCCTTTGTCGGGGACAACCCTATTCGTATTGAATTCTGGGGTGATTCAATTGAATCGATCAGGGAGTTCGACGCCTTGTCCCAGCGCTCGATCAGAGAGCTTCAGTCGGCAAACATTGTCGCCAGCCTCCTGCCGGAGGATGATTCACGTCAAGTCACTTCATCGCTATTTGATTATCTCTCCAGGGACGCGTTGCTCATCATCGACGAACCAGCGGCCGTGCAGAAAGAGATCGAGGAATTATTCCGCGAAGGAGTGCAGAACATTCTCTCCTCGGAATCAGTTGACGAACGAACAAATCGTTTTCCCAAAATCGTCCATTCTTTCATAAGCGACTCAAAGACACAAAACCCCATTGAGTTCCTCAGCCTTCCACAGCCATCCGTCAATGGGAGCATCAAGGTCTTGCTGCGTCAGATCAGTGAACTCGCGGACCAGGGCAACGAGCTCGTCCTTGTCTGCGACACGCAGGAGGAAGCCGATCGGCTCAAGGACCTTATCGAAGAAGAATTCACAACTCCAGATCTCGTCAACGAATCGGGTGAGAGCGAAGCTCCACAGCCACCCCGGCAACCATCTTACCAGCTGATGACCGAGGCGCTGCACCTCGGTTTCATCTTCCCTCCTTCCAGGATCGCCCTCTTTACAGAGCATCAGGTCTTTGGGCGGCTTAAGCGTCGCGGAATGACTAAACGGAAGCGGTTCAAGGGCTTCAGTCAGAAAGAAGCACAACAGCTGCGACGCGGGGATTATGTCGTGCACGTCGACTATGGCATAGGGCGATTTGCAGGATTGCAGAAGCTGAAGGTCCGCGGGGTCGATCAGGAAGTGATGCGGGTCTTATACGAAGGAAACGATGTCCTCTACGTCAATCTGAATTTTGTCAACCGCGTTCAGAAGTACGCGTCGCAGGAAGGGCATTTACCGAAGCTCTCCAAGCTCGGCGCTCCCGATTGGGAACGGCTCAAGTCCCGCGCACGGAAGCGGATCAAAGACATTGCGCGCGAGCTGATTGCCCTGTATGCACGCCGGAGAACCGAGCAGGGCTTCGCTTTTGCGCCGGACACTCACTGGCAGAAGGAGCTTGAGGCATCCTTCATGTTCGAGGATACGCCCGACCAGGCCAAAGCCACGACCGACGTGAAGCGGGACATGGAGCTCCCTTCTCCGATGGACCGGCTGATTTGCGGCGACGTCGGGTTTGGCAAGACAGAGGTCGCGGTGCGGGCCGCATTCAAATCTGTCCTCAACGGAAAACAGGTCGCGATTCTGGTCCCCACGACGATCCTGGCTCAGCAGCACTATAACACATTCACAGATCGTGTCGGGCGTTACTCGGTTCGTGTTGAATCTCTCTCGCGCTTCAAATCCAAGAAAGAACAACAATCGACACTTGAAGGATTGAAAGCGGGAAAGGTCGACGTCCTCATCGGCACGCACCGATTACTATCCAAGGATGTCCAGTTCAAAGACCTCGGTCTCCTGGTCATCGACGAAGAGCATCGTTTCGGCGTGACCGCCAAAGAGAAACTGCGCCAGCTCCGGGCCACCGTTGACACAATGACTCTCACTGCAACGCCGATCCCGAGGACACTGCAGTTCTCTCTGATGGGAGCCCGGGATCTCTCGCTCATCAACACGCCGCCACGAAACAGGCTTCCCATCCTGACGGAAATCGCACAATTTGATCTACAGCTGATCCGCGAAGCAATTCTGAAGGAATTGCACAGGGGTGGTCAGGTGTACTTCATCCATGACCGCATCCATGACATCGATGAAATTCAGGCGATGCTTCATGGAAAGATCCCCGAGGCGAAATTCCACGTCGCCCATGGCCAGATGAAGGGGCACGAGCTCGAGAAAGCTATGATGGAGTTTCTCGAGAAGAAGTATGATGTGCTTATATGTACGAAAATCATCGAGTCGGGCATCGACATTCCGAGCGTCAATACGATCATTATCAACCGGGCAGACCGGTTTGGACTCGCCGAGCTGTACCAGCTCCGTGGCCGTGTAGGTCGCTCGAACGAGCAGGCCTACGCATACCTCCTCACGCCGCCGATATCGAGCCTGCCGCGTATAACATTGCGCCGCTTGCAGGCGATACAAGAATTCACAGAGCTTGGCTCGGGGTTCAACCTTGCCATGCGCGATCTGGAGATACGCGGCGCCGGGAATTTGCTGGGAGCTGAACAATCCGGATTCATCATGGAAATGGGAATCGAGATGTACCAGCGGATCGTGGAGGAGGCTGTCGCAGAGCTGAAGGAGCAGGAATTCGAGAAACTGTTCCAGGGAACGACAGCTCAGGCAAATCGCCCGGCCGGCGAGACGACCATCGATGCCGACGTGGAAGCGTACATCCCCGACATTTTTATCGAATCCGATTCTGAGAGGCTGGATTTCTACCGGCGGCTGTATGGCGTTTCGTCCACAGAAGAAATCCAGTCGATGCGGGACGAGCTTCGTGACAGGTTTGGTGAGTATCCGGAGGAAGTTGAAAATCTGTTTGGCGTTGTCGAGCTCAAGACCATCGCATCGAAGATCGGATTCACGAAAGTTGAAATCCTGAAGAACCAGTTATCCCTCCATTTCCCTCCTGCCGAGGAAAAGAAGTTCTACGAGTCGGATGACGTGACTGTTCCCCCATTCCAACAGATCATGTCTCACATAACCAAACTGCGCCAGTATCATGCCCATTTGAAGCAGGATGGTAAACAGCTCAAACTGAATATGATTATCCCAGGAGGTTCCGAGGCACAAGCGCTTCTCGCATCAATCAAGGAAGTGTTGACAACGTTCTCAACAATTTCACCCCGGAACGGCGTTGTGGTGGGTGTTCACGAATGAAACGTCATCTCTCCAAAGAAGCTATTGCTGGGCTTCCTGACTCGAGCGGCGTGTATCTGTTCTACGGATCGCTCGGCGAACTCCTATACGTCGGCAAGAGCAAAACAATCCGCACAAGGGTGCGGTCACACTTCTCTTCGCCGGACGAGCGATGGCCTTGCGGCAGAGTCACTCGTGTGGAAGCCCGTGAGACTGCGGGCGAACTCGGAGCGCTCCTCCTGGAATCGCAGCTGATCAAAGAGCTGCGTCCATTGTTCAATGTCGCCTCCCGCCAGCGGCGACGCCTCATCATCGCCCGCCGGGCAACAAACGCTCAGGGTTACACTGTTGTAAATCTTGAGGCCGTGGATTTTCTCGACGTGAAAAAGACGGAGCCGATACTCGGCGTCTTCAAGCACAAGACGCAGGCAAAGGAGTATCTTGATCTGATTGCCAAAACGCATCGATTGTGCCCGAAACTCCTTCGCCTTGAAGTTGCCCGCGGCTATTGTTTCTCGTATCACCTCGGACAGTGTGACGGGGCATGCATGGGTGAAGAGGATCCAGTCAAGTACAATGCTCGTGTCGAGGAAGCGTTTGAAGAACGTCGGATCAAGGCGTGGCCATACGACGGGGGCGTCGTCGTGGAAGAGCGTTCAAAGAAGAACTCTCAGCGGGAATTTTTCCTGATTGACAACTGGTGTCTTGTGTCGAGCTTCAAATCAGTCGGTGATGGATTTGAAAAAGGTGTCCATATTCAACACCGTTTTGACTATGACAGCTACAAGATCCTTTTGAGCTACATGATGCACCCCCAGAATCACGAATCAATCACTCCATACAGTCGGAAGGAATTCGATAAACTTCGGGGGGACTTGCATCGGGGGGAGGTCAACATCCTCCATCTTGATCGCCCCCAAAATACTTAGTACCATCTATTGCACCGAGCCTCGGCAACACCGCTACGAACAGCCCTCTGGCACCAAAGGAGATTCTTGTGAACAAGGTCCGTTGGCTTCTCACCGTCTGCTTCTTCCTCATCTGCACTCCATCCACACATGCCCAATGGGCGCGGACAAACGGCATCGAATACTCTACTCCTTTTTGCTTCGTGGTCATCGATCCGAATCTGCTTGCTGGAACTAACTACGGTGTGAGCCTTTCGACAGACAGGGGCGCGAGCTGGAATCCCATCAACCTACTGCGCACCGCCTCCTCGTTTGCTGTGAGCAGCGGTGGACTGTTCGCCAGCTCCAGAGGCAGCGGTGTGCTCCTTTCAACCGACAATGGTGCAAGCTGGACCCCCGTGGATTCAGGCTTGACCAACCTGGATGTTCGCACAGTCGCGTGGGGCTCAAGCACGTTGTATGCAGGCACCAACACAGGCGGTATCTTTCTTTCAACCAACCGCGGTGCCTCTTGGGGACAACCTGCGTTCCCAGGCAAACAGATCAATGCCATAGCCGTCAATAACTTCGATGTGTACATCAGTGTCGAGGGAGTCGGCGTGTACCATTCTTCCAACAGGGGAAATGTATGGGCGCTTGGCGTGACGGGCCTGACAAACAAACATATCCCTGCCTTGGCCATGCTGGGGGCGAATCTTTTTGCGGGGACGGCTGGGGATGGAGTTTTTGTTTCAACCGACAACGGTGCGACCTGGACTGCAAACAATACCGGAATGGCAAACGCTTGGATTCAGTGCTTTGAAACGAGCAGCAGAGATCCAGTTTCTGGTGGAGCCAATCTCTTCGCAGGCACTCCCAGTGCTGTGTATCTGTCCACGGACAGTTCCAGATCATGGAAAGACGTGAGTACCGGGCTGCAGACTGGTAACGTCCAATCTCTCATTGTCGTGGGAGACTATCTGTATGCCGGCATTCTCAATAGGGGTATATGGCGTCGGCCGCTCTGGGACATGATAACACCAGATATCAAGTGGACGTTGCAGACTCCGTCGATTCAGTGGCCGCATCTCAGGGCGGTGTTCGCCATCGATGTCAACACACAGGTCGCCGTCGGAGATCTTGGTACGATCATCAAGACAACGAATGCAGGCGATACATGGGTTCGCCAATCGGGCGGGATATCGGTCGACCTGAAGAGCGTGTGTTTCACCGACGCCAAGACAGGCTTCGCCTTCGGTGGCAAGGGAACCATTCTCCGCACGACTGATGGCGGCGGGAGCTGGTCAGCGCAAACCATCGACACGGCAGTGACGTTCTACGGAGTTTCATTTTCGGATGCAACTCATGGGACTGTGGTTGGATCCGGTGGCGCCATTTACAGAACGACGGACGGCGGCACCAGATGGGATTACCGATTCGGTGGGGGGACAACCGATCTCCGCGGAGTCTCTTTTTCCAGCGTGAACGTTGGTGTCGCTGTCGGAGATTCAGGCCGCATCTTCCGTACAACCGGTAGCGGATCGAGCTGGGTTCAGCAGTCCAGCGGGTACGAATCTGCTGCTTGGAAATTGTTCGGTGTTTCTCTCGCCGATGACAGCACTGCCACTGCTGTGGGCGAGCACGGGTTGATACTTCGGACCACGAACGGTGGATCGAAATGGACCACACAAGCAAGCGGAACTGCATTAGCTTTGTACGCAGTCGCCTTCACCGATGCGAATAATGGAACAGCGGTCGGAGATCTCGGGGTCGTTATCCGCACCTCCGACGGCGGCAAGAACTGGACGACGCAATCACAATTGATGGCAGATTGGCTTTCTGGTGTGACCCAAACGAAAACTGGTACGGCAACCGCGGTTGGTTCTTCTGGGACAGTGTTACGAACGACTGATGGCGGCTTGACGTGGAGCCCGCAGACCGCGACAGCGACGACTCCGCTCTCTTGCGTTTCTTTTGTCGATGCGCTATCCGGAACAAGTGCAGGCGATGGAGGATGGATGTTTCGGACAAACGATGGAGGTGTTAGCTGGTTACCGCAACCAAGAATGACGACGCAGAATCTCCACAGTATTTCGTTTGCTGCAAACAACGGTGCGGCTGTGGGGGAACAAGGGACGATTTTTTGGACGACGAATGGCGGATCAATCTGGAATGATCAGACAATAAAGCCGACATCAGCTGCCAGTCTCTGGTTCTCGGGTGTCTCTCTCACTGACGCGGGTGTCGGCGTGATCGTCGGGAAAGTGGACACGCTTGTTGGAGTGCAAAGCCGCGAGACACGGAGCACAATTTTCCGAACCGTTGACGGCGGGGCGAACTGGGTCCGCCTGACTGTCCCGTGGAACCGATGGCTCAACGCCGTTTCATTTGGAGATCAGAATACAGTCACCGCTGTGGGAGACAGCGGAACAATTGTGCGCTCCACAGATGGCGGTTTGTCGTGGAGCGGACCTCAAGGAGGGATTACAAAGGTCCGGCTCAATGGAGTGTTTTCGATTCGAGCTAACATGTCAATTGCTGTCGGCGACAGCGGGACTATCCTGCGCACAAATGACGGTGGCGGAACGTGGACAAGCCAACGCAGCGGAACAACGAATCGATTGTCCGGCGTGCGGTTTTTCAACGCGACATCGGGCTTCGTCATTGGAGACCGAGGCACAATGCTTCGCACCACTAATGGAGGAGCAACCTGGTTTCCTCAGTCGAGCGGCACGTCGAACACTTTGTGTGGAATCACCGTTAATACTGGGAATACGTGTGTTGTCGTGGGGGACAGAGGAACGATCTTGCGTACCAATGTCACCGGCCTGATAACTTTTGCCGGACAACGTTATGAATCCTCAATTCCAGTTCAGTGTAGTCTGGCTCAAAATTATCCGAATCCGTTTAATCCGAGTACAGCAATCAGCTATCAGTTGACAGCGGTCAGTTTTGTTACACTTGAAGTATTTGATGTTCTCGGTCGAAAAGTCGCGACGCTCGTGGATGCGATCCAAACACCGGGAGCGCATCTCGCTAAGTGGGACGGCTCAGCGCTCTCAAGCGGCGTGTACTTTTACAGGCTCAGAGTACGAGATGCTGCGACTGGATTTCAACGTCTCGTTGAGACGAAGAAAATGCTGCTCATGAAATAGAACGGATTCATCACTCCGTGGAATGCCTGCGTATGAAAAAGGCACTAATTCTTCTTTTTTTCCTCTCCTCCATCATAGTAAATCAATCCGCATCTCAGCAGAAGTGGTTCTGGCGAAATCCCACTCCCAGGGGAAACCACCTCAGAGCGGTTCAGACCGTTGCCCCTAATCTGATCTATGCCGTCGGCGATCAGGGCACTATCATGAAGACCACGAACAGTGGTTCAGACTGGGTTGTCCAACCGAGCGGGACAGCAGTAACCCTCTTTGGCGTCTCCTTCATTGACGCCAACACCGGTGTTGTCGTAGGAGACACGGGAACCGTTTTGCGCACAACCGATGGTGGGGCAACATGGAGGCCGCTCGTTGTCGGAACGAACAATCCTCTGCACAGCGTTGCGTTCGTCAACACAACGACGGGCACAATCGTCGGTGACGCAGGAACAATATATAGAACGACAGACGCGGGTGCCACGTGGGTCCTCCAATACGGCGGACCAGCCAATGCTCTTTACTCTGTGTCATTCGATGATGCGAACAATGGTACATACACAGGTTCTTCTGGAGCAATTTTCCGGACAACAAATGGCGGTGCGAAGTGGAACAGGCAGGTTAGCGGAACAACTCTTGCGCTCTACAGCGCTTCGTTCCCAGATGTCAATACGGGGACCGCAGTGGGCGAGTTTGGGACTAT
>Ga0116138_1001062_pt1 | contig 15613 bp, 17 predicted proteins | sample June2015DPH_20_1_2_FD_88971 | JGI IMG/M metagenome (GOLD analysis project Ga0116138, IMG submission 88971) | Peatland microbial communities from SPRUCE experiment site at the Marcell Experimental Forest, Minnesota, USA - June2015DPH_20_150 | ecosystem: Environmental > Terrestrial > Soil >... | reverse complement strand
TGCTGGCGGCCGGGGTCGCGGTGGCGGTGGCCGGCGCTTGGGCTGGCGCTTCGGGCGGCTCGTCGGGGTCGCCCCCGGCGTCGGGTTCGACGTATTCGGCGCCCTCCGGTTCGGCCCCGGCACGCAGCCGCAACGACCACCAGACGTCGAGCCAGGCCGGCGTCACGAAGTGCTCGTCGAAGGGGCCGAGATCGCGGTAGTCGGACCGGCGGAAGGCGAGCCAGGCGCCCTCGAGAGCCGTTACGTCAGTTGCGGCGGCGGTTTCCCCAGGGGCACTGACGCCCCCCGCTCGCCGGAGCGCATTCGGCCGGAGCGGGCCTTGCTCCCCGGAAACCAGCCCGAAGCCCCCGACGGCCGCGACCGCAGGATCGTGGAGCGCGGCCTCCAGCGGCGTCAAGGCATCGCCCGTTGGCCAGGCGGTGGCGTCGGTCAGCAGCACAAACTCGCCGGTGGCACGGCGCATGGCGATGTTGAGCGCGGACGCATGACCCAGGCGTGTCGACGTGCGGAGCACCTCCGGCGCGATCCCGCCGATCGGGGCCCGGTCCTGGGCTCCGGGCGCCAGGGCGTCGGCCTGAGAGGCGCTCGGGTCGTTGGCGGCGACAACGGCCTTCGTCCCGGTCGGGACGTGGGTGCGCAAGGCGGCGAGCAGCCGCGACAGGCGGTCCGGCTCTTCAGAGGCGACGACGACGACGGTCCAGATGGTGGTCGCCGGCTCGTCGAGGAGCGACGGCACGGCCGAAGCGGCTCCATACCGAATCTCGCCGTCCAGTTCGACGCTCGCCGGGGCCGCCGGGCCGATGCTGGTGCGGCTGCCGTGGTCGACGACTCGCCAGCCGCCGGCCTCGATCTGGTCCTTGAGGGCGTCGGCGCGGGCCCAATCCCGACGGGCACGGGCCTCGGTGCGCTCGCGGACCAGGTGGGTTATCTCTGCCGGGGGTCCGGCGGGTGGAATGCTGCTCACACCTCGAAGGATAGCGGCGTGACGGCCGCCGACGCTTTCGGCGAGTGGCTTTCGGCGAGTGGCTTTCGGCGAGCGGCGAGGCCCGTGGCTCGGCGGAGTGGCGGCGCCGTTTCCTTGCACTCCCCCGGAGAGTGTTATGCACCGCGAATGACTCGAGCGGACGCAGAGGCGACTCTGGGGGCCCGAATCGCGGTCCGATTCGGTCGTTCGTCAGCCGTTGGCGGCCAACTTCTGCATCTGGGAGGACCAGGCATGGTCACAGGCCCGATCTGATCTCTATGACACTCCCCCAGGCGTATGCGGAAACTGGGCGACGCGGCACCGGGCGCCATCGGTATGGCGACCCTGGCTGACGCGTCCCAGCTGCCGGCTGCGAAAGGCGATTTCGGCTGCTACTCCACGGTCCCGGGGCCCGACCTGGCCACCGGCATGGCGGGCACGATCGGCATCAGGACGGTGACACGGGCCCCATGCGGGGCGACGTTCTCGGCCCATGCCTCGCCGCCGTGCGCTCGAGCCAGCTCTCGGACGATCGCCAGGCCGAGGCCGGAGCCGCTGCCGCTGCGCGACGGGTCGGCTCGATAGAAGCGCTCGAAGACCTTCTCGGTCGTTCCCGGCGGGAAGCCCGGCCCGTCGTCGGTGACACTCATCGAAATACCAGGCGCGCGGCCTGGCAATGTCATCGGCGCCGCCCGAAGCCAGACCCGCCCTCCCTTGGGAAGAACCGACAGAGCGTTGTCTACAAGGTTCTGGAGGATCCGCTCGGCCGCTAGACGGTCGCCAGTGAACTTCAGTTCGGGTTCGCCCTGCGAGGTTCCGGAGGACTCCACGGTCACGCCCTGGCCGGAGGCTCGACTCTCGATTCGGGCCACCGCATCGGAGATCAGCAGGGTGGCGTCGAGAGCCTCGGGCCGCAGCGCGGCCGGGCCGTCCTTCAGCCGCTCGACGATGCCAAGCTCACCGACCAGCCGCTCCAGGCGCCGCGCCTCCTCGGCGATGGTCCGCGCCGCCGACGCCGCCCGATCGCCTGAGGCCGTGCCGTCGGCGATGGCCTCCGCAAACCCACCGATGCTCGTGAGTGGTGTGCGCAGATCGTGGCGAAGGTTCGCCAGCATCTGCGTCTCCTCGTCCCTCGTCGACGCCAGCTCGCCGGCCATCGCGTTGAAGCGCTCCGTGAGGGCTCTCACTTCGGTCGGGCCCTCGACCGGGAGTGGTTGCTGGCTTGTGCGGCTCGGCAGGTCGCCTGCCGCCTTGGCGAGCCGCCGCATCGGCCCCGTGATCGACCGCGAGAGCAACCAGGCAATCGGGATCCCCAGCCCGAACAGGACCACGACCATGATCAGCAGCGCTCTTGACAGGTCGCCGAGCGCGAGCTTCACGGAGTTGTCCGGTGTCGCGAACGCGAACTTGAAGCCGCCGGTTTTGTTGGCGTTGGGTTCGATGTAGACGTATTGCGTGCCGTCGGACGTCTTCATCGTTCCGATGGCGTTCTGGACGCCCGGATCGGGCGGCGCCGGCATCGTGGTGGAGGAGGGGCTGCCGGCGACGATGGTAACTACGCCTCGCGGGCCCTGGGCGAGCACGAAGCCGCCGTCGTCGACGATTGAAGTGGTCAGGTTCCTGATCCGCTGTTCGAACCCACCCTGGCCGGCGGCAGGGTTCGCGATCAGGTTGTTCTCGACCGCGACGACCTCGTAGCCAAGCGACTTCTTGATGTCGTCCTGATGCGCATTGCGGAGAACGAAGAACAAGGAGCCGCTGACGGCGACGAGAAGGGCGACCGACAACCCGACGAAAGCCAGGATTATCCGGCTCGTCAGGCTGCGCGGAAGCATCGGGGTGGTCTCCTAGTCGGCTGCGGGCGGAGCGTCGGGCGCGGCGGTCGACGGCACTTCGGAGGGAGGCGCGGCAGCAACGGCCGTTCCCCTCGGCGGGGGCACGAGCCGGTAGCCGATGCCGCGTACGGTCTCTACCTGTGGGCCGTCGTCGCCGAGCTTCTTGCGGACCTCGGCGACGTGGACGTCCACGGTTCGCGTCTCGCCCGGGAAGTCGGTGCCCCACACGCCTTCGAGAAGGGCGTCGCGGCTCAGGACAACGCCGGGGTCGCGTGCCAGCGCTGCCAGAAGGTCGAACTCGCGGGCACGCAGATCGAGCGACCTCTCGCCGACGGAAGCCTCTCGCCGGCGTGGATCGATGCGCAGGTTGCCGAGCTGGATGGGCCGTCCGCCCTTGGCGGTGACGTCCGTCCGGCGAAGGATCGCCTTGACCCGCGCCACCAGCGCTCGCGGGTTGAACGGCTTGGTCACGTAGTCGTCTGCACCCAGCTCCAAACCGACGATGGCGTCGACGTCCTCGGAGCGGGCGGTGAGCATCAGGATGGGAACGTCACCGCGGCGTCGCAGCTCGCGGCAGACCTCGAAACCATCCATCTTGGGCAGCATCAGGTCGAGCACGACGAGGTCCGGGTCGCTGCGCTCGTATTGGACCAGCGCCTGCTCGCCGTCGCTCGCGGCGACGACGTTGTAGCCCTCTTTCTCGAGATACAGCCGGACCAGCTCGACGATGTTGCGCTCGTCGTCGACGATGAGGACTGTCTTCATGGGCGGAGCATACGTCGGTCGGAGCGGGACTCGTGGGACGGATGTAAGTGGAACGTAAGACGTCGCGCACCGGGCCCCGAGCCGCCACTCGACGGCGGATCCTCCGATCGCGTCAAGACCAGCGAATGGCAGACCCGAACGCCCTTCGCATGGCTTCGACGAGGCTCCGGTTCAGCGGGGATATGACTGCGCTGGACCTGCCGGCGCCGGGCTGCTCCTGGGCGAAATGCACGGTGAGAGATCGGCCGTCCCAGCTGAGTGAATCCAAACGCTCGCGCGGCACAGCCAGCAGGTCGACTCCGTAGCGGTCGGCGTCGAGGTACTCGGACGGCTCATTGGCGATCACGAGCTCGCGCGACCCGAGAACGGCCAGTCCGGAGGGTTGGTGCGTCCGATCCCGGCGGATCTCAGTGAGGTCGCCCACGGCGACGATGGCGGGTTCGTCCGGGTCCGGCCGGACCGTCGGATAGTCGAGCACCACCCGCCATTTGTGCAGCAGGGCGGACTGTGACAACCCCTGGTCGTGAGGATCGAGCCACAGGAAGCCGGACACTCGCTCGGGAGCGCTTTCGTGGCCATGCGGCGACCCCGAGCCCTGGCCCGGCGGACCGTCGCTGGCTCGAGCCTACGCGCCGCTTGGAATGCGAGTCAAATGGATCCGAACCCCAGCGTCGGTGCGGCAGGTCTGGCTCGCAGGGCCGTTCCGGCGCGGGAGCCGTTACCATGGCGGCGCCGTGATGGGGCCCGCCAAGGATCGCCCGGCTCGACGCCCAGGAGGAACGATGCATCTGTCCGGAGAAACCGAGATCGCGGCGACTCGCCAGCGCGTCTGGGACACGATCAGCAACCCCAACCGGGCAGCTGCCTCGAATTCATCGGGGCTGACGCAGGTCGAGAAGATCGACGACCGGCATTACAAGGTCTCGGTGACTGCGCCGGCGGCGATGATGCCGATCACGGTAGTCCTCGATCTGCAGATCACCGATGTCGACGAACCGTCGCATCTGGCGGCCACGATCGAGGGTGCGGTCATGGGTGGCCCGATCAACGGCACCGGCTCGATCGACTTGGCGGAGCTGGGGCCAAAGCTGACGCGTGCGACCTGGGTCGCCGACGCGACACTCGGCGGTTTCCTCGGCGGGTTTGAGGCCATGGTCCAGGGGCCGATACAGCAGGCGGCGGACGGGGGCTTTGCATCGCTCAAGGCGCGCCTCGAGGCGGAGGAGGCCGCGGCGTCGTAGCCGGCTGCCACGCTAAAGGTCGCGGCCGGCGTCTACTTCTGGCGGGTGTAAGTGGCCGTCAGCGTCGTCTGGCCGAGAATCTTCGTCGTCAGGGCGGTGCGCACCTGGGCCGCGGACGGAGTCCCGCTCAGGCCCAGGCGTGACGAAAGCGCCAACAGCGTGAAGCGATAGTGGTGAGTGCCGGATGGCGGGCACGGACCGCCGTAACCGGTCTGGCCGAAGTCGTTGCGACCCTGCGGCAGAGTGTTGGCGGGTTTGACGCCCTCCGGCAACGACCCGCCGGAGCCTCCCGGTATGTCGAATATCACCCAGTGGATGAACCCGCGCGCGTCGGGGTCGTCGACGATCAGCGCGAACGAAACGGTTCCCTGCGGTGCGCCCTGCCAGGTCAGCGCGGGGGATAGGTCTGCGCCGTCGCACGACTGGCGCATGGGGATTGCGCCGCCGTCGGCGAAGCTTGGGCTCGAGAGTACGAAACCGGCCATCGCTGTCTCCCCGGATGTGTCGACTGGCGCAGCCGACCGATCGGTCGGCGCCTTACCTCCGAACGAGCACGACGCGCAGGTCACGACGACGGCGAAAGCGACTCCGCACGCCAGGCCCGGCCTTCGGAAGCTGCCCATCGAAGCCAGGATGTAGCGGTCGGATCGAGAGGTCAAGGCTGATCCGATGGTGCCGTGCCCGGGCGAGCCAGCCTGTCGTCGAGGTGGCGCTCGAAAGTCAGACAGACCGGCCGGAAACTTCGCAGCCAGAAGCGGCGTGCGAGCACGTTGGCCGACTCGAAGTCCACTGCCATCCGTTCGAACCCGGCCTCCCGTCCCGAGGCCACGGCCGCCGAGAGGAGGGCGCTTCCGACGCCGGACCCACGCGCCTCGGGCACCGTGTAGGCGCCACAGATGGACATGGTGCCGGGGTGGCGGACGACCCGGGAGACATCGTCAGGAGCGGGCCGGAGATAGATGAACGAGAGGACGCGGATACCCGACCGCGCGAACAGGACCTGCTCGCCGCGAGTCTGGATCCAGCTCGCCAGCTCGTGGCTGGGATCGTTGGTCTCGCGAATGAGGAACGTCGGCGAGGCCGCGTAGTAGGCGTCATGGGCGGGAACGATAGGTACCAGCGCATCCAGGTCCTCCGGGGCGGCCTGTCCGACGGTTACTCCCGGCGGCGTCGCTGAGACCGGCACTTCCTCGAGCGTCCGAACGGCGTCGACCACGCACAGCCCAAAGCCGAGCCATACGAGCGCACCCTCGAGCTTCGGATCGCCCGGGAGGATCGACAGGCATTGCGTCAGCCAGCCGGCTTCTGCCCATCGGGCCGCGATGTAGGTGTACATCGCATCGTAGGTATCCGAGCGGCCAGTCCTGGTTCCTCCGTGAGCCCATTCGGGGAGAAAGACCGAGGTTCCGGATGCTCGCAAGCCCGGAACGGGGAGGCCGGCCATGTACCCGACCAGTTCGCCGTGCCGCAGCGCCGCGGCCGCCGGGCCGGCGGATATGGCGCGGCGGAGGAGTGGTTCCGTGGTCGCCGGGTCGAGGAAGTCGGCTGGCAAGGCTGGAACGTCGGCTCGCAGCCGCCCGAAGTCGGCCGCGTAGAGACGAGCTGCATCGGCGACGTGTTTGGAGGTGAACTCGACTATCTGCGGCTCGTCACGACGGCCCGGCGCGGTCCGCGCCGTCGCCTCGGGCTCGATTGGACCCGGATCGATCGTCATCTCTCAAGCCGTCCTTTCGATCGATTCAGTTCATTCCCAACCCACGTATCTCTTGCGGGCCATGCTGTCGGAGGCGGCGTTGCGGACGGCTTTCTGGAAGCGCCGGTCTCGTTCGCGCCTCTGTGTGGTGGAAGGTTGGCCTGCCAGTTCGTGGACGAGCCGGCGATAACTCTTCAGCCGCGCGGCGTCGAGCCGCCCCGCCGAAACTGCGGCTCGAACCGAGCACGCTGGCTCGAACCTGTGGCTGCAGTCGGCGAAACGGCAGCCTGCGGCCAGCTCGACGATCTCGGCGAAGGTTTCGTCGATTCCCTCGTCCGCGTCCCACAGACCCAACTCGCGCATGCCAGGCGTGTCGAGCAGCAGCGCGCCACTCGAGAGGAGGAACAGCTCGCGGTGAGTGGTCGTGTGACGGCCTCGGGCGTCGTCCTCGCGGATCTCGCGCGTCGCCATCAGCTCCTCGCCCGCCAGCCGGTTGAGGAGAGTTGATTTGCCGACCCCCGACGAACCGACGAGGGCGAGCGTCCGCCCGGACCCGAACCAGGGTGCCAGTGAGTCGACGCCCGCGCCGGTCTGCGAGCTGACCGCGACCGCCCGGACCCGGAACTCCGCCTCCAGCCGCGCCACCGGACCGATCGGGTCCGGGACGAGGTCCGCCTTGGTCAGCAGCACGACCGGCTCGGCGCCCGACTCGCGACCCATGGCCACGTACCGCTCGAGGCGGCGCGGGTTCAGGTCGCCGTTGAGCGACGTGGCCACGAAGAGCGTGTCCACATTGGCGGCCGGGATCTGGGCCCCCACGCGGGAACCGGGGGCGCGCCGCCGGAATGCGGAACGCCTGGTCAGAACGATGTCGATCCGCGCCGCGTCGCCCTGTGGCGAAGAGACGCAGCCGACCCAATCGCCGACGGCAGGAAGGTCGCCCTCGTCGGCGTTATGCCGGAACCGACCAGTCGGGAATGCTGCGGTCTCGCGCCCTTCGCCGACCAGATGCCAGAGGCCGCGGTGTTGGGCGACCACGCGTGCCGGCCAGAGGCCGTTTCTCAGGAACGGGGCGAATTCCACGGTCCTGACTTCGTCCCAGCCCCAGGTCCTGAGCACGTCGGGGGCGCAGGAAGAGTGGGGGGGCGCCGTCGAGCTACCGACGGCGTCATTGTTCGCGGACATCGTCAGCCCACCCTCTTGAGTTTGCCGGTGCGCTTGGCGTAGCGCTCGGCCTTGCCGAAGCCCCACAGCCCGAGCGGGATGAATACGAAGGCCATGACCAGCAGCGGCCACAGATCGGGCAGGAGCTGACCGACTGAGGCGCCGTCGATCAGCGCTCGCCGCACGGCGTCGAGCACGTACGTAGCCGGCGAGATGCGCGAGATCAGCTGCATCCAGCCGGGCAGGATGGAGGTCGGGTAGTAGACGCCGGTAGACTGGACTGGTCCACACTGGACCACACTCAGCCACCCCCGACCGATCTGGAACGGCCGCCCGGCCCGACCAACGTCGCGCGACCTAAGCGTCCGGAAGTCGTCTGACCAGGTAGGTCCAGACACCAACCCCTACCGCGAGGGTCAGCACTGGCACTGGCTCGTAGAAGGGGGCAAGCACGAAGAACACATCCGACCACAGGCCGTCTCCGAGGTTGTTCGTTCCGGTCAGCGCCCAGCAAGTGTCGAGACACACGCGACCGACTCCGACGCTCTCGCCGAGCATCGCTGGCAGGAGCGGAAGAGCCGGGACCGCCACGAGCAGGGCGATCACAAACGTGAAGAAGGCCCCCAGGATCGCGTGCCTTCTGACGGCCCCCGCGCCGAGCCTCCCAGCCACGAGTGCCGAGAAGAATGCGGCACCCGCCGCGGCGGACCACTGGCCGAGGGCAGTCACCGGGATCGGTTGATCCTGATGGACGTAGTCGCCGGCGGACGTAGGCCCGAGTGTGAGAGCAATCAACGGGAGGGACACGAGGGCCAGGAGTAATGCGAGCGCGATAGGCCGATACCGGCAGGGGACCCATCGAACAAGAGCCAGAACCATTCCGCCGTTCGAGGACGCGTTCGGCCCGTTTTGGCCTGGCACAGTCACCACTGCGCGGCGAGGCCTCGGCCAGAGGGCGACGCCTGCCACGACGACGAGCAGCCCCCACGCCGCGATCAACAACAGCATGCCGCCTCCCTAAGTGCCTTCACCGTTGGTGACGGCTCCCTCAACGCCGATTATGGAACTCCATCTTCCTCGTCAGTTGTCGGGAAGCGGACAGAGTCGAGTCGGCCAAGTTCTCCCGAGCCAACCCCGATCGAAGGACCTTGGAACGGTCGTCTGCGGGCCATCTTGTGCCAGTACTCCGTCTCGGGCTGCTGCCGGTCTCTCGCCGGCATGAGACCGGCTCGAAGTGTTGCTTGCGGTGGGCTATTTGGCACCGCCCACGCACCAGCCATCGCAAGCAGCGTGGTGATGTTTCGTTTGATCTCCCGACGACCGCTTCCCTCTGTTGCCATCGCCGACCCGGATCCGACAACCCTCGCTGAATCACACGGCGTTGCGCGAACGCCGCCACGGAATGTCTCTCGCGGCCGAGGCGGCGGCCACAGCGAGAGCGACACCGGGGGCAAGCCACAGAAGCGACGGCCCGAGCGTGATGACCGTCAGGACGACCGCGATGATCAGCAAGACGGTCACCGCCCCGAGCCCGAGCCAGGCGGCGCGCTGACCGGTGCGCAGATGGACCGCCGCAGTCAGCGTGATGAGGACGAAGAGGACTGCGACGATGACCAGGGCGGCGGCGAGCGGCGGCGCAACACCGGTCTGCAGCAATGGCGCGGGCGAGTGCGTGGTCACGACCGATCCGTCGGGCTCAATCGCGCTCGTCGCCGTGGAATAGAGAGGTCCGCTTATCGCGATCGCGAGGCCCGCCCAGCCGACGAACGTCGCGGCGACGGCGAGGCGCACTTCATGACCACGAGCGTCCTGCGAAATCGCAGGCAGCCGGATCCTGAGCCCAGCCAGATCGCACAGGGCGAAGGCTGCCACGGCCGGCAGGACATACCAGCCGCCTTCGAACACGGCGAGGACGCAGAACCCAGCGAACAGGAGATCGAAGAGGAGACGCGCAAGGCGCTCGTTGGTCAGGGAGACTATCCGGCGGAAGACGAGCAGGACTGCGGTCCATAGGACGATCAGCCACAACCCGCCGTCCGGCCAGAGCTGGGCCTCGATCCATCCGAGGCTCGCCTCTGCCAGGAGCCAGGGAAGCCACACCACGATCTGGCCGACCATCGTGCCACCACGATACTCCGGTGAGCGTTCACGCACGGGGGCGGCGGTATCGTGGGATGGCCCGTTTTGCCCACCGTTTAGCAACACTTCGAGCCGGTCTCGCGCCGGCATGAGTCGGCCTACCCGACGCTTTTGAGTTTCCCCGTCCGCTTCGCGTAGCGTTCGGCCCGGCCGAAACCCCACAGCCCGACCGGGATGAAGAAGCAGGCCATGACGACCAGAATGGCCACCTCGCCCCAGTCAGGTCCGGTTCCGTCAATCAGTGCCAACCGGACGCCGCGGAGGACGTAGGTCGCTGGCGAGAGTTCGCTGATGTAACGGAGCGGACCGATCGAGGATGGAAGTGGTGCGTATACCCCGGTGGCGGCTGCACGGCAGAAGTGCCCGGGGCGAGAGGACGCACTGCGTCTCCGCGGCACATCGGTGCCTACCTCGCCACCGTTTCCCGAACCGCCTCCAAGTGCCTGAGAGCGTGGCCAATCAACCCGCCCTCGATTTCGTCTTGCGTCGTGATCGGTCCTTCGGTAGTGCCAATCGCCCGGTCGAGCTGTTCGTCCGTGAGGCTGGCCAGGAATCGCCCGACGACCCCGCCGTTCCTTCGCAACGACCGAAGACCGTCTCTCCGTGAGCGATCGGCGAAAAGGGCGGCCTGGCGGGCGTTGTAGCGGGCGCCGGTAACCTCGGTCCGTCGGGCGGCGACTGGCAGCGGCAACCCGAGAGCCATGGCCTCGACGATGCCGCCGATGATCAGGTGGCCGGCGGCGATGTGCTCTACGACCTGGCCGACGCTCCGACCCTCGCGCTCACAGTGAAGGGTCCAGTCGTCGTCGGTCAGGCCCTGGGCGAACGCGATCACGTCGCCGTTTGCCGCGTGGAAACGCCGCGCAAGTTCGACCGCCCGATCGCTCGTGGGAGCAGTTGGCATCTCCTTCGATCGTCTCATGACGCCCCCGTATGTAGTTTTCGATGGTCCGGAAGGATCGGAGCACGGGCGATCTCGTCGCCGAGAACGTCGATCAGGTTCTCTGCCGCGGATAGTGTCTCGTCGTCCGCAAAGCCCGCCAGGCCTCGGGAGAGGCGACAGTGCTCCGCCGCATCAATCAGCCATGCCCATTCGGGCCGCCGCGACCGGACCCATGCTGCCCCATCTTGTTTCGAGCAGGGACGTTCGGACTCGACTGTGCAGAGCGCCCGGCACATCGTGAGGACGCAATACGCCCGCGCGCCCGGCGTCGCGTCTCGGAGGCTTCGACCTCGAACCTCGGCCGCGTAGCTGGCAATGGCGGCAAGGAACTCATCGCAAGAGATGGCAGGGATCACCGAGGCGGCGCCGGGGCCCAAGAGAGTGACGCCGGTCTCGCGGACCAGGTAGAGGTTTTCGAGCCAAAGCTCCACCCCGTCGCGGATGTGAAGGGGTTCGCCCGGGCTGATGACGGCGAGAGAAACGCCTGCACGAAAGCCGGCGAGCGTCTCGCGTCCTACATAGACGACTTCGAGCCGGTCGTCCCACTCAGGATGTCTCTCGACGATGAGCCGATGAAATGCCTCGATGCCGGCGATGTCGATCTCGGAGACGTCAGGCGCGGTGACGGCGAGGAGGTCGATGTCACTGACACCCTCGTCGTAGCCGCCAGCGACCGACGAGCCATACAGATACAGGGCCGCGAGGTCGGCCCCGAGGGCAGAGCGCAGTCCCTCGGTCATCTCCTGGACGAAGGCCGGGGAGGGTCGGTCGCCGGTCATGGTGCGAGGCTCGGCCCGTGCGGCTTGCCGAGGCGGAGAATCAGGCGGGGACGACCGCCCCAATCACGCGGCCGCACTTCGAAGGACTTCACACCTGCTGCGCGGCAGCGTTCCGTGAAGCTGTGTTCGTCGTGGAGGTAGTGCGGGTTGGGACCCCCTTCGACCATGTCCCAACGCACGCGATTCTCGTGCCCGCGACGGTAGCCACTCGCAATCTCCTCCGCCGTCGGCGCGGTGTAGGGCGGACCTTCGATGAGGCCGAACCCACCATCGGCCAGGACCCGCGACATCTCGCGGATGGCCGCGGTCTGTGCGTCAACTTCGAGGAGTTCGTGGAAGGCCGACCAGAGGCAGAGCACCACGTCGAACGATGCTTCCTCATATGGCAGGTCCGTCATAGACCCGACCTCGAACGGGATGCTCAGGCCGGCCGCGGCCGCGTTCTCCCGCGCCGCTTCGATCATGGCCGGGGACAGGTCGAGGCCGCTGAGGGAGTGTCCGGCGATAGCCAGAGGCAGGGCGAGGCGGCCGTAGCCGCACCCGATGTCGAGGATGCGACTCGCCGGCGGGAGCAGCTCGGCCAGGTCGTGCAGGACGATCTCGTCCCACTCGGTCCGCGTCCTGCCGGCGAGGCCGGCCGGGGTCAGTGCCTCGTAGAACGCACGTGAGATCGCCTCAGATTCGTAGGTCATGGGCGTCATTGTGTCACCCCGCTGATCAGCAGCAGGCACGACTGCAGCACGAAGACCATCTGCGAGCCGCGCTCGACCGACATCATCGGCAGGATCGCGGCCAGCATCCCGATGCCGACGAAGCTGGCTGAGCCGACGGCCATGAACAGCGCCGCTGCACCGATGTTCGCCCGTCCGAGGTCGAGCGAGAAGAAGAGGGCCAGCACGATCAGCAGGATCGTGGTGTGGATAAGCCCGTAGATGACCGCATAGAGCGCCGACCCGAGCAGCTGCACCGAGCGTCGGACGGGCGCCATCATCGTGTACTCGAGCGTCCCTTCCCAACGTTCCCAAGTGATGGTGTCGCCGATGGACTGGAAGACCACCGACAGGTAGTTCCAGAAGACGGCACCCACCACGAGCAGCATCAGCAACCTGGTGCTGCCGACCGATTGGCCGATCAGCGAGACCGACAGCGCGCCCGCGACGGCATAGACCAGGAAGGCGATCTCCCAGCCGAGATAGCGCTTTGTGAGGTTGAAGTTGCGCTCCACGAAGGCGTAACTGGCACGCGCCTCGCGAGTTAGTGCGATCACGGTGGTATCTCCTGTGGCGAACCCGTGGGCCGCCTGGGGGCTGCCGCCCGGCGCCTCAGCGTCGGGCAGTGGGCCGTCGGCGGCGAGCATCCATCCGACATGGATCAAGCCGTGCCCGACGCGCTTGCGGAACGAGAGTCGAGGAATCGGGGCGGCCCGGTCGTTGCGCCGGAGCCGCAGCCTCCGCTCGATCTGGCGCTGCCGCTCGCCGTGGATGTCGTTGGCGATTCGGTGGGTAATCAACGTGGTGTCCCTTCGGTGCCGCCGGCCGGCGGCGCTTCGTTCGTCGGTTGCGGCCTATTCGGCCGGGTCGGTTTCGCTCTCCTCGACGTCATCGTCGAGCGAGCGGCCGGTGTACTTCATGAACACGCTCTCGAGTGTCGGCGCCAGGCCGTGCTCGGTCGCGATATCGGTCTTGAGTCGTTCCGGCGTTCCTTCCGCCGTGACCCGGCCGCCAGCCAGGATTCCGATTCGCCCGCACAGCCGATCCGCCTCCGCGAGGTCGTGCGTGGTCAGCACGATCGTCGCGTCGTGGCCGGCCTGGAGTTCCTCGATGAACGCCTGGACGTCGAGCTTGGAGCGCGGATCGAGGCCTGTTGTCGGCTCGTCCAGCAGCAGCAGGGCCGGGCTCGTCAGGAGGGCCCTGGCGATCGCCACCTTCTGCTGCATGCCCCGGCTCATCTGTTCGACGGGCCGGTTCATCCGCTTCTCGCCGATGCCCAGACGGGCCAGGATCCGGACCGCCTCGCGGCGAGCCTTACCTGCGTCCAGGCCGTACAACCTCGCCGCGAAGGAAAGGTTCTCGGCCGGCGAGAGCTTCTTGAAGAAGGCGGCATCTACGCTGACCCGGTTGATCAGCCTCTTGACCGCCATCTCCTCGCGAACCAGGTCGTGGCCAAAGACCTCGACCCGGCCTTCGTCGAGCGTCAGCAAGCCGCTGATGAGCCGGATGAAGGTGGACTTGCCGCTGCCGTTGGCGCCCAGCAAGCCGTAGATATCGCCTCTCTCCAGCCGGATCGAGACGTCGTCCACGGCCATCACCGGGGGCTTGCGGCGGTCGACCTTGAATCGCTTGGTAGCGTGCTCGACAAGGAGCGCTGCCTCGCTCGTGGGTAGAGCCCGGATGATCGGCCAGTTCACGGCCGGTGATTGAGTCTGTTCGAGAACCGCGTAACTCATGTCACCTCCCTTTGAAGGCATGGCTCGCGGTAAGGAGAACCGCGAGCGCTTGGAAGGGGATTGGGCTCGCGGCCTGCCCCGGAGGCGCGTGGCGCCTGCGCAAGGCATCAAAAAAGCCGGGGGCCCGATCTGGCCCACGGCTCAGAGGTTCATCCGGCGGCTCTCCCGCCTGGGTCTACCTCTCGATGGGCGCAGATCTCCCGAGCACGACAAGGCCGCCGCCCGCTCGGGCGGTTCGCCTAGGTGCAGTAGCGAGATTGCGCACGAAACACCTCTTGCACGGCTGCCTATCTGGCAGACCGCGAGAATGTACGCGACGGGCCCAGGCCCTGTCAACGGCCCACCTCGCCCGAGCGCCGTAACGTTCTCTGTGGACTTTGCCCGGAGGCAAGCGGGCGTACAACCTGTGTGTGTTCCACCACAACAAGGAGTACGCCCAATGGAAAGCCTAGTCGCCCTCGACCATCGGACGCCAGAGATGCGCTGGAGGGAGGTTCGTGACGAAGGATCGCTTTGGGGCGAGCTTCGCCCTGAGCTCGCAGCCGCGGTCAGCGTGATCCTGCACGCCACGATGGAGGACGAGCTCGCCGCCCTGCTGGCGGCCCGTCCCTATGAGCGATCACTCGATCGGGCCGGCTATCGCAACGGCCGCTTCCGGCGCTGGCTCGCGACCGAGCTTGGTGCCATCGAGCTCGCGGTGCCACGCGCCCGCGAACTCGCGTATTCGCCGAGCTTTCTTGAGCGGGCGGCCCGCCGCACTAGCACCGTTGACGAGCTGCTGCGGACGGCCTTCCTGCGCGGGCTCTCGACCCGGGAGACGGCAGCCCTCGCGCGACGCCTAACCGGCGTGTCGCTCTCTGCTGGCGCCGTGAGCCGCCTGACCGCGCAACTCGATGGCGCTGTCGCTCGCTTCCATCGGCGCCCTATACGACTGCCGGTGCGGTATCTGCTTCTCGATGGCCTATGGATCAGCGTCCGCAATCACAGCCGCCGTGCGCAGAGACGGGTGGTTCTCGCCGCCTATGGCATAAGCGCCAACGGCACCCGCGAGTTGCTCGACTATCGCCAGGCGCTGGGTGAGTCCGCGGTGGCCTGGGGAGCGCTGCTGCGCTCGCTGATCGAGCGCGGCCTCGATCCCGACGCCGTCGTCCTCGCCGTCGCAGATGGCGCGGACGGCATCGCTGCGGCCGTGGCCGAGGCTTTCCCCGACGCGTCGCTGCAGCGCTGCTGGACTCATCGGGTCCGCAACCTCCTCGACGCGATCCCACTCGCCGAGCGCAAGGGCGCCCTGCGCGGGCTGCGGGCCATCTATCGGGCGCCCACCAAGAGAGCCGCCGTGGCCGCGTACTGGCGCTTCGCCCTCGTCTGGCGGCGCCGGCATCCGCGGCTCGTGGCCAGCCTCGAGCATGATCTCGACTCGCTCCTCGCGGTCTTCGATCTGCCAGCCTCGGTTCGAGTGAGCCTGCGGACCACCAACCTCATCGAGCGTGCCTTCCGTGAGCTTCGTCGCCGGCTTCGAGCCATCGGTGCACTCTCGGACCGTCGCTCGGCCGATCGGATCCTCTATGGACAGGTGACCCGTCTCAACGAGCTTCTATCTCGACGCCCGCTTGCCGAATTTACACAGGAGTCTTGACGGCGCCC
>Ga0116138_1001050_pt1 | contig 15686 bp, 18 predicted proteins | sample June2015DPH_20_1_2_FD_88971 | JGI IMG/M metagenome (GOLD analysis project Ga0116138, IMG submission 88971) | Peatland microbial communities from SPRUCE experiment site at the Marcell Experimental Forest, Minnesota, USA - June2015DPH_20_150 | ecosystem: Environmental > Terrestrial > Soil >... | reverse complement strand
TCCTTTATGGCTTCGAACGCCCTGTTCAGTTTCGGCGTCGATATCCACGTTGTCGCCTGCTTGAAAAGCTCGGCAGCCAGGTCGAGAACGCTTTTGACATTTTTGCCCTTGTTGGCGGTCGTAAAGGCAATCGGGGCATGTCTTAATCCCGGCAATAACTTCGTCAGGTAATCTTCGTATTGCCCGGTATCCGCGGAATTCTTCGCCAGGTCCCATTTGTTGACGACTATTATGCAGGCCCTGCTTTCTTCGGCGATTAGTTGCGCAAGTTTCTTGTCGGGCTGCGATACGGGCGTGGTCGCGTCAATCATCAGCAGCACCACGTCCGCCCTGCGCACCGAGCTTGTCGCGCGGACAAAACTGTAGAATTCGATATTGTCGGCGAGCTTGCTTTTTTTCTTTACGCCCGGTGTGTCGATGACGACGATGGTTTGGCCGTCTTTTTCGAACCGGATGTCAATCGCGTCGCGCGTGGTGCCGGGCGTTTCGCTGACAATCACTCTTGTATCGCCCACTATGGCGTTGACAATCGAGCTTTTGCCCGCGTTCCGCTTTCCGACTATCGCTATTTTCATCACGGGTTCAGCCGGCCTGGCCGATTCGACAATTTTCAGCCGGTCGATGATTGTGTCTAAAAGCACGTCTTTGTTGATGTTGTTTTTGGCGGAGACACACAGGAAATCGCCGAAGCCCAGTCTGTTGAACTCGCCCACCTCCGAAAATTTGCTTTCCACGTCGGCCTTGTTCGCCACGCCGAGGACCCTGAGATTGTGTTTACGAAGAAGCCTCGTTATCGTCTGGTCTAATGACATTATCCCGTCGCGGATATCGACCACGAACAGGACGAGATTGGCCGAATCGATTGCCCGCTGAATTTGCTGGTGGACGTCTTTTTCGAGATGGTCCGCGTCAACGATGCCGTAGCCGCCCGTATCGACAAGCTCGAAATAGCAGTTGTTTTTCTCGATGATTGCGCTGACCCTGTCGCGCGTAACGCCGGGCGTCGGCTCGACAACGCTTATCATCCTGCCCGCCAAGGCGTTGAACAAGCTGGACTTCCCCACGTTGGGTCTTCCAATTATCGCGACTACCGGTATTGCCATAGCCCGCCATTATACCGGCGAACGCGGAGATTGAGCAGGACTTTTTCATCCTCCGCAGCAGCGCTACTGCGAAGGATGGACTGGTTCGTATTGGAATACCGATTCGAGCGGGACGCCAAATGCGCGGGCGATGCGGAAGGCCAAAGGCAGCGAAGGCGCGTATTTGCCCTGCTCCATCGCGATTATAGTTTGTCTCGTTACCCCCGCGATGTCGGCTAATTGCTGCTGGGTCATTTCGCCTTTTTCAAATCGCAGCCGGCGAATGTTGTTTTTCAGTTCATTTGTCTCCATCGCCCCTCCAGCCGTATTCATTGAGGGTAACTATCGATTGCAGGAGCATGACAACGCACATCCCGCCGAACACCATCCAGGGCAGATAATTTACTGTGATGTTTCCGTTCGGCCCAATGATGAACCACGGAATCATCGCCGCCGCGACGAATAAAACCCAGAAGATTGCGTAGGCGAAGCCGACGGCTTTGCGCTGAATCGCCGTGTCGCGTTCATCGAACTGCACCTTGCTTTTATCCTTCCTGAATAAAACAGGGCTCAAACCACAAAACCCCATAATCCCTATGAACCCAAACCCGCCTGCCGCTCGGCAGGTGGGCAGCCCGAAGATGAAGTATGCTACCCCAAATGCCGCTATGCTCAGCCCCAAAGCCAGCGAAGTAACGATTAGATTGAACCACGCTATTTTCTGCATTCTGTTCATACCTGATTCTCCTAACTTACTTATGTATGTTTAATCGTACATAATGTAAGATAAACATTACTCTATGTCAAGTGGATTTTACAATTTTTTGCAAAATTTTTTAGGTTTCTTTGGAAAACCAGGCGAATTTTTGCGACTCAGGAATATAGCAAAGAACATAAATGGTTAAGTTTTAAGTAGTTATGCTCTTTGTGCCTCTGCGGTCTCCGTAAGCTCCCCAGCGAAAAGAGTTGAGCGGTTTCAGGCAGATTTTCCGATATATGGGTTATGCAGCTTACTACGTCACAGACAAAGGTATGCCCGTTTTGTGCCGAGACGATACTTTCGGCGGCGATTAAGTGCCGGCATTGCGGCGAGTTCCTCAATACCGCGCGGGCAAAAGCGATGTTGACCCAGCCCGGCCGGCAGGGCAGTCCCGGCGACGGGCAGCAAGCCGACGGCGAGGATGCATCGAAAGAGCAGTCGAACGCGGTATTTTATTCAGGCAGGCCGAGTTTGTGGGCGATTGCCTGGGATTTTGTCAAAGGCGGGGCGATGCTGTTGGCGGCGATTTTGATAATCGCCTGGCATATCGAGCGCATTTCCTGGCTGCATCTTTCCGCTCAGAACATAGCAGTTGTCGGCAAATATCGGGTCCTGCTTGGTCTTGGCCTGTTTATTGTCGTCGGCTTGATTCTCTTTTACAAGGCGTGGAAAATCAGGATGACTCATTACGAGGTCAGCCCCGACCGGATTGAATATGGCGAAGGGGTATTTGACCGCAAGGTTGATAACCTCGATATGTTCCGCGTCGTGGATATAAAGCTCCGCAGAAATATCCTTGATTGTATGGTAGGCGTGGGGACGGTGCTCTTGACGACGACGGACAAAAGCCATCCGGAGTTCGAGTTCAAAAAAATAAAAAATTCCCGCGAGCTTTACGACACCATCAAGAAGGCCAGCTTATCCGCCGACCGCAGAACAAACGTCATCCACGTGGAATAACCTTGTCTCGCCCCTCGATTCTCGATACTCGATATTCAGGCGACCATTTTCTATTTACATCAGGGCTGCAAGGGTTATTATTCCATTATGTTTCGAATAGTTAGAGCAATTAAAATGGCTGGAAGCAAATAAGGAGAATTATTTTGGCATTTCCTGAATATAATAAAATGGTCGAGCCGTTTCTTTCTTTTATTTACTTTAATGGTGACCAGAATTTTGCGGTAAGGCCATATCAGACATATAAACCGCTGGCAGATTTCTTCGACATAACCCAACAGGAACGAATGAAATCAAGGCATGATAGAAGGCCAGGAAAAGAATGGGAAAATAGAGTCCAATGGCTACGGCAAAGACTTATAAACAGTGGTGAACTAGATAATTCATCGGCAAAAGGAATTTGGCGGCTCTCTCAAAAAGGTTTAGAAAGAGCCAAAAAAGTCTGTTCTAAATACGAGAGTCTCAGAAAAACCCCGATGCCTTCATCGGGGCTATCAATAGACGTCGAATCCAAAGACTTCTCCGATCTCGAGATAGATGATTTGATTTTAAACAATAAACTTCGGATTGGTATTGTTCAAACCGGAACTGAAGCAGTAATCACACGGCAACGCAGGGGGCAACATCGGCTAAGGGAATTGACTTTATTGAATTATTCTTCGGCATGTGCCCTTTGTGATGTGAATGACCCAACATTATTAGTGACAAGCCACATTGTAGGTTGGGCGGAAGATCCTGAGACACAAGGTCTTTTGTCTAATATTATATGTCTATGTAAATTCCATGATGCTTTATTCGAAAATGGCTATTTATCTCTTGCGGATGATTTTTCCGTATTGAAAAAATCTGATCAGATTAGTCGAATTATTGCAATGTTACTCGATAATACGGTTCGATTCCGAAAACCATCTGAACATCCACCAAAGGCAGAGTTCTTGCGACGGCATCGTCGGCGGTGTGGGTTTGAAGAGTAAGAATAATGTGGCAGGTAGCCGTTTCAAATAACATAACGATGTAGAGATTATGAAAACTGTATTTGCCGCGTGTGTAACTATTCTGTTTTCATTGACCTGTTTTGCGGTTGAGCCATCAATACAAGTAATGTCAAAAGAGCAGGCCAATGCTTGGCGTGCACAAGTCGGCTGGCCTGTCGGCTGTAACTTCATCCCAAGCACGGCAATCAATCAGCTTGAGATGTGGCAAAAAGACACCTACGACCCGAACACAATCGACCGCGAGCTTGGCTGGGCGCAGCAAATCGGCTTCAATACCGTCAGGGTGTTTCTGCATTATCTTGTCTGGCAGGAAGACCCGAACGGCTTTAAGGGCAGAATAGACGATTTCCTCGGCATCTGCGACAGGCACAAAATCAGGGTGATGTTTGTTTTGTTCGATGACTGCTGGAACGGCAACGCAAAATTGGGTAAACAGCCGGCGCCCAAGCCGGGGATTCATAATTCGGGCTGGCTGCAATGTCCCCGTTATGCCGAGGTCAACGATGTAAATAAATTTCCCGTGTTTGAAAACTACGTGATTGATTTACTCCGGTCTTTTGGCAAAGACAAAAGAGTGTTGATATGGGATTTATACAACGAGCCGGGCAACAGTCATACGCCGAAGCAGATAATGCCGCTTTTGAAAATAGTTGTTGCGTCGGCTCGTAAGGCCAATCCAACGCAGCCGATGACTATGGGCGTGTGGAAGGGCGGGCCGGATTACGTTGAGCTAAATGATTTCCAGATTAGCAACAGCGACGTGATTACGTTCCATAACTACTCACCTTACGAGAGTATGAAGCAGGATATTGCTAAGTACAAGTCCTACGGCAGGCCTGTTATCTGCACCGAGTATATAGCGAGGGGAATGGGCAGCAAGTTTGAGACGCACCTGCCTTTATTGAAAGCCGAAAACGTCGGCGCGATAAACTGGGGATTCGTGTATGGCAAGACGCAGACGATTTACCCTTGGGGCTCACCGCCGAATGCCCCTGAGCCGAACGTCTGGCATCACGACATCTTCCGCAAAGACGGCACACCTTTCGACAAACAGGAAATCGAAGTTATAAAGAAATTGACGAAAAAGGATTAATTGCAATTTCCCTGCGCTGCCGCAGCAAATCTAATCCATAGACAAAATCATACTTTTTGTTTAAGCTTAGCGTCTGAGTTTATGAAACAACCATTTAATAATAACGAAGGAGGCAAAGGGCATGAACGTGAATTTGATGAGCCGTATCAGGATTAGTGGTTTTATATGTTTTGCGATAACGCTCGGCCTGGCCAGCCAAAGCTATGGCAGCTTGCCGCGGGTTATAGGCGACTGGGAAGACAGCAACGATGGCTGGACGATTCATTCTGAGGCCGCCGATGGTACGACCGCGAAAGCCGTCAAGGAAAACGCCACGCTGGGTAATGGTAGCTACAAGGTTTCCGTGCCTTCCGGCTGGCAGAAAGCAATAACCCGTGATTTGACGGACGACGCGAAACTGCTTGCAGACCTGGGAAAAGCCACGCAGTTAAAGGTAGATGTAACCTTGAAAGCCAAGGAGTGGGTCGTCGGCTCCGGCTGGGTTAAGACGATTGAATGTATCGTCATACAGAGCGATATGGGCGGTTGGCAGCAAATCGACCCTGCCGATGGGGAAACCGCTTGGAACGGCTCAGAGGATAAGACGGTGACGGTGACTTTCGATATCCCGCCTCAAACCCCGCCGGATTTAACCCATGCGAACATCATTATCGTCACGAACTATGATGGCGTGGGCACTGCGGGCAATTTCTACTTCGACAACGTGCGCCTGCTCGGTGCTGCTGAGCCGAATCAGCCCAAAGAAGTTGTTAAGCCCGTCGAACCAAATAAACCTAAGGAGCCGAGTAAGCTCGCTGAGGCCAAAAAGCCCGCCGAACCAAATAAGCCTAAAGAGCCGAATAAGCCGGCAAAGTAGAAATTAATACAAGAACGTAAGAGCACAGGTGCACAAGCTCACAAGAGCTTGTGCACTTTTGTTTCAAGGGCGAGCAGTTTCTTTTTTGTGCTCGTACCGCCTAATGCGGAGAAGTTGCCGAGTGAGCCATCGGAATGGATTACGCGATGGCAGGGGATAATCAGGGGAATAGGATTTTTAGCAAGTGCACTTCCGACTGCCCGGCTGGCGCGTGACTTGCCAATCATACCGGCCAACTGGGAATAGGACACTGTCTTGCCAGCGGGAATTTTCCGGCAGCCATTTAAAACCTTTTGGGCGAATGGCGGTAAGCTACCGAGAACGAGGGGGATATTAAATCTTGCCGGTTTGCCTTCAAAATAGGCAATTATCTGTTTTTGCAGTGGTTTGAGCAGGTTTTTGTCGAATTGGGGGTTATCAAGGCCCACAAGAAGATGTCTTTCGACGATTTTGCGGGTTGGGCAAGGCAGGCAGGTTCGGCGAAGCCCTTTCTTGTCGGCGACTAAGCCAAAATAGCCCCAGGCAGTATTGAAAATCGTATATTTCATTTGCGTATCCATACCGCGAAAAATCATATTAAACAAGGCAAAGTCGTTGACGCAAGGGGGTAATTATGATAAAAAGGCGTGTTTGTAAATCTGTATAGGCAAAAGGTTTGACGCCCCCGCGTCTTTTTATCAAAGACAAGTGCGGGGGCAGGTGGAAATGTTGTCTTTAGAAGACCTTAGAAAACGGATAGACGAGATTGACCGCAAGCTTGTCGAGCTGCTCAACGAGCGTGCCAATGTTGTGATAGACATCGGCGGTATCAAGAGCAAGGCGGGTAAGCCGATTTATGCGCCGGACCGTGAGAAAGAAGTGCTTGAAAAAGTGGCCGGTCACAACAAAGGCCCGTTGCCGAATAAGTGTTTGCAGGCGATATGGCGCGAGTTGATGAGCGGGTCGTTTGTGCTGGAAAGGCCCTTGCGGGTCGGCTACTTAGGGCCTGCCGGCAGTTTCAGCCATACCGCGGCGATGTTAAAGTTCGGGCAAAGCGCGGATTATGAGCCGCTCGCGGATATTCGCGGCATCTTCGACGAGGTCAGCAAGGGACACTGCGATTTGGGTATTGTGCCGATAGAGAATACATTGGGCGGCGGCGTGGTTGAGACCCTCGATGCGCTGGTGGATTCGGACGTGAAGATTTGCTCGGAGATTTTGATGGCGGTTCATCATAATCTTTTGGCCAACTGCAACATAGACCAGATTGAGAAGATTTACTCGAAGCCGGAGGTTTTTACGCAGTGCCGCAACTGGCTGGCCGCGACGTTCAAGGAGGCAAAGACCGTCGCGGAGCCGTCAACCGCAAAAGCGGCGCAGAAGGCCGCCAAAGAAGCAAAATCGGCGGCAATTGGTTCGGCTGTAGCTGCGGAGTTGTATGGGCTTAAAATCGTGTGCGAAAGCATCGAGGACACGCCCAACAACGTAACGAGGTTTTTTGTTGTCGGGCGGGAAGACGCCAAGCCGACGGGCGAGGACAAAACCGCGGCAATATTCAGCACGGCACACAAGGCAGGCGCCCTGGTTGACGTGCTCGAGGTCTTCAAGAAGTATGACGTCAACCTGACTAATATAGAATCGAGGCCCAGCAAAAAGAGACAATGGGAGTATTACTTCTTTGTGGATTTTATAGGGCATCGTGGCGACGAAAAAGTTCAGAAGGCCTTCGACGAGGCACGCAAGCACTGCTTGCAGCTTTCGGTGCTGGGCAGCTTTCCGCGGGCGACAGAGGTTTTAGGATAGCTTTAGGAGCGTTTTAGATGAGTGATTCGACAAAGCTCACCACGAGAAAATCGTTTGTGGCCGGCAACTGGAAAATGAATACCGACGTTCACAGCAGCGTCAAACTGGCCGAGGGCGTCGTTTCGGGTTGTAAAGATGTTGTGGGCAATGTTGACGTGGCTGTGTGCCCGCCGTTTGTTTACCTGCAGCAGGTGGGCAAGGCCCTTCAGGCGTCGCATATCGCGCTTGGCTCGCAGGACGTTTACTTCGAGCAGAAAGGCGCGTTCACCGGCGAGATAAGCTCGGCGATGCTTAAGGACGTCGGGTGCGCTTACGCGATATGCGGGCACTCCGAGCGCCGGCACGTTATCGGCGAGACCGATGAGCTGATAAATAAAAAGGTCCACGCCGCCATATTGGGCGGGCTTTTGCCGATATTGTGCGTCGGTGAACTGATTGAGGAGCGAAAAGCGAACAAGACCGCCGAAGTGGTGACGCGGCAGATGAAAAAAGGTCTGGCTGGCTTGAGCGCTGAGAAGATGTCGGCGGTTACGATTGCGTATGAGCCGGTCTGGGCGATAGGAACAGGGTTGACGGCGACACCCCAGCAGGCACAGGAAGTGCACGCGATGATTAGGAAGCTGGTCGCGGAAATGTATGACAGAAAAATTGCCGGCGAGATTCGGATTCAGTATGGCGGCTCGGCCAAGCCGGATAACGCGGGTGAGCTGATGGCCCAGGAAGACGTCGACGGATTATTAGTCGGCGGAGCGAGCTTGAAAGCGGATGATTTTGTGGCGATTGTCAAAGCGGCGGTTTGATTATAAAAATTTTAACGAAATAGGGGACATATTATGGCATTGAATCCGGTATTGGCGGTAGGTTTCATAATGAACATTCTCGCGGCGATTTTTGTTATTGGCTCGGTGGTGCTTATCCTGGTGGTATTGATTCAAAAGGGTAAAGGCGGCGGACTTAGCGGCGCTTTTGCCGGCGGTATGGCCAGCGGTATATTGGGCAGCAAGACGGGCGACGTCCTGACGTGGATTACCATCAGCGTGGCCAGCTTATTTATAATTGTTGCCCTTGTGCTGGACAGGTGGTGGCGTCCGACGGCAAGCGGGCCGGAGTCGCAAACTACCGCTCCGATTACGAGCACCGATACCGGCAGGGGCCAGGGCCGGCCCGCAAGTCCCCCTGCGCCGGTCCAGACGGATCAGCAGGGACAGACCCAGCAATAGGCTGCCGTTTGGGGCAAAGTGTTTGTCCGCTGGCGATATGTGTAATGAGGGCTGAATCTCTATGATAAATAGTATGACCGGATACGGAAATGCGGAGGGCCGGCTGAGCGGCGTTACCTACGTCGTTGAAATCAGCGCGGTGAACAACCGCTATTTCAAACCGACGCTGCGGCTGCCCGAGACGCTGGGGTTCCTCGAGAGCGACGTGGAGAAGGAGCTTCGCCGGGAGGTGTCGCGCGGGACGGTAAACTATATGCTCAGGCAGAAGGGCGCGCCCGCCGAGGCGCTTTTTGATATAAACGAAAAGGCCCTGGCGACGCTGCTGAAACGGCTTGGCAAAATCTCACCGTCGGGCGGGTTGGAACGCGAGCTTGACTTGGGCGGCCTATTAGCGCTACCGGGAATCTTGTCGCCGGCGGTGCCGGGCGCAAAGGCGGCCGCGAGTATTCGGCGAAAGGTGCTGGCAATTACGCGCCAGGCACTGAAGAGGCTTAAGGCGATGCGAGCGGCGGAAGGGGCGGCCCTGACGGCAGACCTCGAGAAACATTGCAGGGCGATAAAGACCTCGCTTGGGCAGATACAGGTTCGCAGCACCGCAGGCCCGCAGCAATATGCTGAAAAACTCAAAAGAAGAGTGGAAGAACTGCTCTCGGTTGCCAAACTAAAATTGAATGACGAGACATTGGCTCGCGAGGTTGCGATTTTTGCCGACAGGGCTGATATATCGGAAGAAATTGCCCGGCTCGATTCGCACCTCGTGCAGTTTACAAAGAGCTTGGAGGGCGGTGCTGGGCAAGGCGAAGGCCGCAAGCTCGATTTTATCTGTCAGGAGATGCTCAGAGAGGCCAACACCATCGGCAGCAAGGCCGGCGACTCCGAGGTTGTGCATTTGGTTGTGGATATCAAGTGCCGGATAGACCGAATCAAAGAACAGGTCCAGAACGTGGAATAACACATTGCCGATGAGCAAACAACAGACGTCAAACGGAATTATTGTCGTGATAAGCGGCCCCAGCGGCGTGGGCAAGAGCACGATTTGCAAAGAGCTGGTGAAACGGCTGGATAACGCGTATAGAAGCATCTCGGTTACCACCCGCCCCAAAAGCGATAAGGAAGTTGACGGCAGGGACTACTGGTTTGTCAGCAGTGAGGAATTTCAGCGGCGGGTAGAAAAGGGCCTGCTGCTCGAGCATGCGGAGGTCTTCGGCAATTTTTACGGCACGCCGAAAGACAAGGTGGATGAGGCCCTCGCTGCCGGAAAGACGGTCATTCTGGCGATAGACGTCCAGGGGGGCAGGCAGATTAAGACGATGCACCCCGACGCGGTGATGGTATTTATACTTGCCCCGACACAGAAGGAGCTTGCCGGTCGGCTTCAGGGCAGGGGCAGAGATGACGAGGAAACGGCAAAGCGCCGGCTCGACGAGGCGTCAACCGAGATTGCCGCCGCCTGGCGGGATTACCGGCATATGGTCATAAATGACAAGCTCGACGCGGCGGTAAGTGAAATTACGGGAATCATTAACGCGGCAAGGAAAGCGAAAAAGAGTTAAGCGGCAAAACAGCTAAATTGTGGAGTTGAATGAATGATTGAAGACCTGAAAAATATCGAGTTGGTAAAAAAAGTCGGCGGGCGGTTCAAGTTGACGGCCCTGATTCAGAAACGGCTGATGGAATTGATGCAGGGCGGACGACCTTTGATTGAAAACACCGAGGGTATGAGCCAGCTTCAAATCGTCGTCGAGGAAATAAAGCTGGACAAAATTGCCATCGATTACGAGAACAGCGACATCGACAAACCGGGCGGCGCATAAGCGGCCGGTGGAATCGCTCCGAGGCGGACGTATATGGCCAAACAGACCGCAAAACTTGACGGGGTAAAGATTATGCTGGCAGTCAGCGGCGGCATCGCTGCGTATAAGGCGATTGACCTTGCCAGCAAACTGACGGCCGGCGGCGCCGAGGTGAGGACGGTCTTGACCGAAAACGCCCTTCACCTGGTGGGAGCGAAAAGTTTCGAGGCCGTTACAGGCGGGCCGGTTTATACGAGTATGTGGTCCACAGAATACCTCGCGGCGGAGCAGGAGGAGTTCAAAATCGGGCATATAAATCTCGCCGACTGGGCGGATGTTGTTGTTGTCGCGCCGGCGACGGCGAACATCATCGGCAAATTCGCCAACGGTATCTGCGACGACCTGCTCAGCACGACGCTTTGCGCCTGTTGGGCAAAACCGATGCTTTTTGCGCCGGCGATGAACGAAAAGATGTGGGCCAATCCCGCGGTGCAGGAAAACGTCAAATTCACCGAACGAGTCGGCGTGGAGCTTATAGGGCCGCGGCAGGGTCGGCTTGCCTGCGGCGCGGAAGGTATCGGCAGGATGGCCGAACCGCAGGAAATTTTAGAGGCGGTTGAGAAAATCGCTGCCGGACTTAAACACAAACGCAAATAGGCTTCTCCAGAATGTATTCTCGACGGCGAAAACTTCAGTTCTTGATTACGGCCGGGGGGACGCGAGAATATATCGACCCCGTGCGATTCATTTCCAACGCCAGCACCGGCACAATGGGCTACGAACTCGCGCGGTCGATGCTTCTGGCTGGACACGACGTAACGCTGATAACTGCGCCGACAAACCTGCGTGCCCCCAAAAGAGCCGGTGTAGTCAAAGTCGAATCGGCCCGTGATATGTTCGAGGCGGTAAAGGACGAATTTGGCGGGTGCGATTGCCTGATTATGACCGCGGCGGTCTCGGATTATACGCTGGTTAAACCCGCCCGGCATAAAATGAAAAAAAACCCCGGCGTGATTACGCTGAAACTGAAACCAACGCAGGATATTTTGAAATGGGCCGGAACTCACAAGAAGCAAAATCAGGTTGTCGTCGGTTTTGCACTTGAAGACAGGGACATCAAAACCGGCGCCGAGAGAAAACTGCGGGAGAAAAAGCTGGATATTATTATCGCCAACACGCCCGCGGCCATTGGCAGTGAGCGATGTGAGGTCTTTGTAAAAACGGCCGGGAAGAAGTGGCTGAGGATTGCACGTGCACCAAAAAGGATAGTCGCTCGCCGGCTACTATCGCTGATTCAATCTTTAATACCGAGGTCGTCTTTAGTCAATAGCGACTCGAATTTGTAGCCGGCGGACGTGATATTTTCGCCCGCGCCCTGTTTGCGGTCTATTACGGCGACGATTTTCTTGACCTTTGCTCCTGCCTCAGTGATTACCTTCGCGGCTTCAAGCACCTGGCCTCCTGTTGTCGCGATATCTTCAACAAGCAGCACAACGTCGCCTTTATTTAGTTTGCCTTCGACGAGTTTTCCCGTGCCATAATCCTTTTTACTATTTCGGATAATCACCCAGTTTTTGCCTGTTTCCATTGCCGTGGCGGCCGCCAGAGCAACCCCGCCGAGTTCCGCGCCGGCGATTAAAGTAACATCGTTGCTGACGTGCTTGGCGAATTCCTTGCCGAGCGCTTTGAGTATATCCGGGCAGGTCTCGAAGAGATATTTGTCGAGATAGTATTTGCTTCGTTTGCCGCTTCTAAGAATAAAATCGCCTTCGAGATATGCCGTTTCTTTTACACGCTTGATGAGTTCGCTTCTGGTCACTTTGCGATTCCTTTAGACGTGGAGGTCAACTTTTCGATTTAACTGCTGTCGGTATTTTCTTATTGCCGGCGCTACCACTTGTTTTACGAAATTATCGACCTGGTGGGGGGCGAGGCCGACGTAATCCTTCGGGTTCAGGACCTTGGCAAAATCGACTTTCGCAAATGCGGCATCGGCTTTGAGCCGGTTGATGAGGTCGTTGGGTTCGCCTAATTGTTTTACCTGAGCGGCTGCTTCGTGCGAGTGCTGCCTGATTTTTTCATGGATTTTCTGCCTGTGGCTGCCCGCCTTGACAGCCGCCATAAGGATATTTTCCGTTGCCATAAAGGGCAGCTCCGCTGCGACGTGGGAAGCGATAACTCTCGGATAAACGACAAGGCCATCGAGAACATTGGTCAGGATTTCGAGAATGCCGTCAACCGCCAAAAATGCTTCCGGAATAACAAGTCGTCGGTTTGCGGAATCGTCTAATGTGCGTTCGAACCATTGCTGCGAGGCGGTCATTGCAGGGCTTGTCGCTAATGACAGGACAAATCTCGAAAGCGCTGTAACTCTTTCGCATCGCATCGGGTTGCGTTTGTATGCCATAGCGGATGAACCCACCTGCGATTTTTCAAATGGCTCTTCGATTTCTTTTAGGTTTGCGAGCAATCGCAGGTCCGTACAGAGCTTCTGGGCGGATTGCGCGATTGAGGCAAGGGCGTTTATTGCCAGCGTATCGATTTTCCGCTGATACGTCTGGCCCGTTACGGCGCATATATTTTTGAACCCAAATGCCGCCGCGACCATTTTATCGAGCCGGTCAACTTTGCCCTGGTTGCCGTCGAATAAAGCGAGGAACGACGCCTGAGTGCCCGTTGTGCCTTTGATGCCCCTGAAGGGAAGGGTGTCTAATCGGTGTTCGACCTCATTGAGGTCCATCGCGAATTCATAGCACCAAAGCGTCGCGCGTTTTCCCACGGTGGTCAGTTGCGCGGGCTGATAATGTGTAAAGCCAAGTGTCGGCATCGCCTTGTATTTTTTTGCGAATCGCGCCAGCAGATTTATTACAGCGGCGACTTTGCCCGCGGTGATTTGCAGGCCCTCGCGAATAATAATCAAATCAGCGTTGTCGGCGATATCGCAGCTCGTCGCGCCAAGATGAATAATCGGCGCCGCTTTCGGTGCGGCTTCAGCAAACGTGTGAATATGCGCCATAACGTCGTGGCGAACCTTCTTTTCGTATTCCGCGGCCTTCTTGAAGTTGATGTCGTCAAGATGCCTCGCCATTTCAGCGATTTGCGCCTGACTGATTTTCAGACCAAGTTTTCTTTCGGCCTTTGCCAGTTCAAGCCAGATTCGCCGCCACGTGCCGAATTTCTTTTGCGGTCCGAATAATTCCGCCATCTCCTTTGACGCGTTTCTCTCCACCAGCGGACTTGCATAAATGCTTGTGTTCTCTGCCATTTTCAATCCCTTTTATTTGGCCTTGGCTAATTTATTTTCGCGTTCAGCGAGTAATTTTTCGATTTCAGCTATATCGTTTTTGGTCAGTATCCAGTCGCCGGCGGGCGAGGTTTCGGCGATTTGGGATGGTTTTCGGGCCCCGACGATTGCCGCGGTAACTTCAGGCCTGCGAATGACCCAGGCGATAGCTAACTGGGCCAGGGTTCTTTTGTTTCTCTCGGCGATTGGTCTTAGTTTATCGACAAGCGCAAGAGTCGCGGAAAATTCCGGCTCCTGGTAATCGCCGCTCTTGAGCCGATGGTCGTCCGGCGCGAGTTCGCTTAATCTTTTTTTGCTGAATTTACCCGTCAGGAGTCCCCGCTGCATCGGGCTGTATGTAACTACGCCTATATTATTTTTTGCGCAGTAGCCGAGCAGGTCTTTTTCGATATCGCGCCGAATCATACTATATGGCGGCTGCAAAGACGCGACTGGAGCTATTTTGCGAATCCGGTCGAGTTGTTTGGCATTGAAATTGGAAACGCCTATGTATCTGACCTTGCCCTGCTTTTGCAGCCGGGCCATTTCTCCCCAGCCCTCTTCGAGGTCAATCTCCGGGTCGGGCCAGTGCATTTGATAAAGGTCGATTGTTTCAATACCGAGGCGTTTCAAACTGTCCTCGCATTCTTTGCGGATGCTTTCGGCCTTGAGGCAGCCAATTTTTTCTTTTTTTTCATTCCAGAGCAAGCTGCATTTCGTCGCGATGATGGGTCTGATTTTTGTTTTCTTCAGTGCTATGCCGAGCAATTCTTCGGAATGCCCGCAGCCGTAAATTGCCGCCGTATCAATCCAGTTTATACCGAGGTCGATGGCCTTCAATATCGCAGCTATCGCCTCGTTTTCATCCTGCGGGCCCCAGCCGAATTGCCAAGGGCCGCCCATGGCCCAGGTACCTAAGCCAACGACGGTCAACTCCAAATCTGTATTACCCAGCCGCCTTGTGCGCATAGCAAATTCCGAAATCTAAGTATTCCGGTAATAGGATATTGCCGGAGGGCACGTTTAGCAACACTGTTGGTGAGTTTTTCAGAATGTTTCTGAGGGCTGTTCTTGACTGGAATTAGCGGGGAAATCGGTTATACTTGTGGCCTTTCCCGCCTCGCCGAAGACGGCGAGTCGAGGCGGGCAGGGTCATCGTTTGTGACGCGGTCATCCTGGCTGTGTCGCGATATCAGAAAAACGAGTTTTTAATGCCACAAGAGCCAAACTTACAGCAGAAACTGAAAAACCTGGTAATAGGCAAATCCCGCAGCCCGCGGGATACGCGGATTTTTCACAAACTTTCGCTTATAGCGTTTTTTGCCTGGGTTGGACTGGGGGCCGACGGCTTGTCATCTTCCTGTTACGGCCCGCAGGAGGCGTTTCTTGCGCTGGGTCATCATCCGTATCTGGCAATTTTTGTTGCTGCAGCGTCGGCACTGACGATTTTTGTCATCAGCACAAGTTACTCACAAATAGTTCAACTTTTCCCCACGGGCGGCGGCGGTTATCTCGTCGCCAGCAAATTATTGTCACCCGGTTTGGGTATGCTCTCCGGCTGCGCGCTGCTAATCGACTACGTCCTGACAATCGCCGTCTCAATCGCCAGCGGCGCCGACGCGATATGCAGCTTGCTTCCTTTGAAATGGCAGTCATACCGCCTCGGCTTCGCCGTTTGCATTGTTTTGCTGATGACGGTGCTGAATATGAGGGGAGTGAAAGAGTCGATATTGCCGTTAGTGCCGATATTCCTTGCGTTTTTGTTTACTCACGTTTTCGTAATTCTGTACGCGATATTTACGCACCTGCCGGCGCTGAAAGGGATTGCGGCTTCCACCGGCGCCGACGTGCACAGCAGCATTTCT
>Ga0116138_1001031_pt1 | contig 15811 bp, 9 predicted proteins | sample June2015DPH_20_1_2_FD_88971 | JGI IMG/M metagenome (GOLD analysis project Ga0116138, IMG submission 88971) | Peatland microbial communities from SPRUCE experiment site at the Marcell Experimental Forest, Minnesota, USA - June2015DPH_20_150 | ecosystem: Environmental > Terrestrial > Soil >... | reverse complement strand
TCTCTCAACGGTTCTTGTGCCGGCACCGGATAGCCAGCAGGTGACAAACAGAATGGTGAGCATTAGCCAGGCCGGGCATACGCTGCCGTTCGGAGACTATCGTCTGGATGTGCTCGTGACCGATTCTCTCTCCCCGACAAGAACTGACAGCATATCGCTCCCGCTTTCAGTTCGGAGTTACGGCTCGGCCGCGGCGATCAGCGATCTGGAGTTGTGCTCGAGCGTAAGGAACTCCGCGCAGAAAGACGACCTGTACTATAAGAACTCCCTGGAGGTCATTCCCAATCCCACGCTCGTTTTCGGCGCCTCATCGCATCCGATGATGTTCCATTATTCGGAAGTCTATAATCTGGATACGGCGCAAACCTACGTGGTAAAAACGATGATCATCGGCGCGGATGGCAAAGTGATGAAAGAGTCTTCGAAGGCCCGGCACTTCGGTGTGAAGAGTGCCGTTGAAGCCGGCATGTCAAATGTCGCCTCGCTCCCGTCCGGCAAGTATCGTCTACGCCTGATGCTTGTTGACGAAAAGGGAACAACGACCACGCAGTCGGAGAAGTCATTCTACGCCTACAATCCCCACATCCAGACGAACCTGCCTGCAGCATCATCCATCAAGTCATCGGAGTTGGCTGGGATGACAGCCGATGAACTGGCAGAGGAATTCCACAAGGCCCAGTACCTCGCGACCGATCAGGAAATCAAGACCTTCTCCCAGATTACTTCAGAAGACGGCCGCCGCGAGTTTCTTGCGAAGTTTTGGTCCGAAGTCGAGGCCGGAAGATCGGGAAGGGCCGGTATTCTGCGGTCCGTCTATCTGCAGAGAATCCTGAACGCCGACCAAAGATTCCATGCTATGAGCCGAGCCGGCTGGCGTACCGACCGAGGTAGAGTGCTGGCGCTCTATGCCGAGCCGGATGAAATTGAGCGGTTCCCTTCCTCGCAGGATACGAAGCCATATGAGACCTGGCACTACTACTCCATCGAGAACGGCGTGGATTTCGTTTTCGTCGATCGCTCGGGATTTGGCGAATACACGCTGGTAAACTCCACCAAGCGAGGCGAGCTGGAGGATCCCGATTGGCAGCGTTTCCTTCAATAATTGCGCTCCTGCTGGGCTCCGGGATAGCCCATATCGGGGTTGCACCTGACACCTCGATTACTGAAGTACGGACTCTCGGATCGTTTCAGCAAGCGACGCGCGTCACGACAAGTCCCCAGGGGTGGATCTACATCACGGACGCCGGGCGAAATCTCGTCGTTCGGTTCAAGGAGGATGAGTCGGCGAATATCTCGGTGGGGGGCTTTGGATGGACCTCTACCACCTTCGATAATCCAACGGGGTTAACCACCGACGGGCTGAACGTTTACGTCTCCGACTACGGTAATCATCGCCTTCAGCGTTTCGACAGCAATCTCAATTTCATCTCTTCTTTCGCCACGCGAGACACGTCCTTTGTCGACGCCCGGTTCGGTTATCCGCTCGGCGTCGCTCTCTCACGCCTCGGTGATCTCTTTGTCCTCGATGGCGATAACCTCCGTGTCGTGAAGTTTGCCGAAAACGTCCGTTACGAGCGATCCTTTGGCGACATCGATGATCAGCGTTCGCGGCTTCGCCGGCCCGACAAAATCCTTGTCGCATCCAACGATCATGTGTTCGTGCTTGAACCGGATCGGCTTCTCGAGTTCGACTACTTCGGTCACTATCTGCGGACGATTGGAGAACACAATTTCACTGAAGCATGCGGATTCTGTTTCGTGCGCAGCGGGGTCATCGTTGCTACACACGCGGCGCTTTACTGGTTCACTGAGAGGGGAGAGCTTGCACGCACGATACGCCCGCCTGACCTGCAAACGAAGAACGAGCTCGGTCCGTTCGAAGACGCCGCATATGCGGGCGATCGACTGCTGATCCTCACATCGAGCCGGCTGCACATCTTTCAGCTCTCCTTTGATACTCCTTGATTCGCCAAGCGACGATACCTTGACATTCAGACGGTTTTCTGATAACTTGGCGTTCAGAAGAAGACCCTGCAACATCAATTTCCATCGACATTATTTCCCAGTGGAGGATTCTCTATGGCATCACGCAGCGTGAACAAGGTTATTCTGATCGGCAACCTTGGAAAGGACCCGGAGCTTCGATATACCAGCAGCGGAGTGGCAGTTGCTTCATTCAGCGTTGCCACAAACGAGTCATGGAAGGACCCTGAAGGGAATACCCAGGAACGGACGCAATGGCACAATATTGTCGCCTGGAGAAAGCTGGCGGAAATCTGCGGCGAATACCTGAAGAAAGGGAGCAAGCTTTACCTTGAAGGAAGGCTTCAATACCGCAATTACGACGACAAGAATGGAGTAAAGCGGTATGTAACGGAGATTGTGATGGATGAAATGGTCATGCTCGATGGCCGTGGCGGAGGCACGTCGGCCTCAGCCCCCGATACGGGAGGGGCTCCGGCACAAGACGAGCCGGGTGGCAAGGTTGACGATCTACCGTTCTAAATGGATTCGGGCGCCTGGCCTGATATGTTGAATTAATGGAAACCGAATGAGCGACCGGCTTATGTGAAGATAACCCGGTCGCTTTTTTTTACTGACTACATACGACGATGGCCCATCTATGAAATCCCTCTCAGTTTTCACTCTGATCATACTCTTGCTGGTGTCCTCCGTCTGTTTTGCGTCAAAGCGCCCGGTTCGTGCCCGTCACGGCATGGTCGTTTCGGCTGATGTTCTCGCATCGAAGGTAGGAGTACAGATCCTTCAGAATGGCGGAAATGCCGTCGATGCAGCGGTGGCGGTCGGTTTTGCCCTTGCCGTCACCTTCCCTGGAGCCGGCAATATTGGCGGTGGTGGCTTTATGGTGATCCGTATGGCAGACGGGCGCACGACGACTATCGATTACCGGGAAAAAGCTCCAGGTGCCGCGCGTCAAAACATGTTCCTTGATGAAAAAGGGAATTTCGTGCCGGAGAAGAGTCAGGATGGTTATCTCGCCTCCGGCGTGCCGGGTTCCGTGGCAGGATTGACGTACGCCCTCGAGCATTATGGATCTGTTGACCGGCGGAAAGCAATGCAGCCCGCAATCGACCTCGCGGCGAAAGGGTTCCGGCTTAGTCACGAGTTTACAGACGAGCTGAAATCCGAATTGAGGACGCTCAACAAGTACCCTTCGACAAGAAAAGTCTTTACGAATGACGGAAAACCCCTTGAAGAAGGAATTGTGTTTGTCCAGAAAGATCTTGCGCGCACGCTCCAGCGCATTCAGAAACTCGGGAAAAATGGCTTCTATACAGGTCGAACGGCGGATCTGATTGTGGCGGAGATGAAGCGTGGCGGAGGGCTGATCTCGCTTGACGACTTGCGCTCATATCAGGCGATCGAGAGACCTGCCGTTCGAGGGACCTATCGCGGGTACGAGATTGTTTCGATGGGACCACCAAGTTCTGGTGGGATGGTTCTCCTTGAGATGCTGAATTTGCTTGAGCCGTATCCACTCGCTTCGTATGGGTTCGGATCATCTAAGGCGATTGCCATGATGACCGAAGCGATGAAGATCGCATATGCAGATCGGGCGGAGTTCATGGGGGATGCCGATTTCTATCCCGTCCCGGTTGATCGGCTCATCTCGAAAGAGTACGCTGCCGAACGGCGCGCACTTCTTGATACAACGAAGGCAACGCCGAGCCGCCAGATATCCCATGGCGCGATCGAGGTGAAGGAAGGAATGCATACGACCCATTATTCGGTTGTGGACCAATGGGGGAATGCTGTCTCAGTCACGACAACCATCAACAGCTGGTATGGGAACAAGGTTGTCGTCGATGGAGCCGGCTTCTTCCTGAATAACGAAATGGATGACTTTGCTGCGAAAGCGGGCACTCCGAACCAGTTCGGCCTGGTCGGCGGCGTCGCGAACTCGGTGCAACCGAACAAACGGATGCTCAGTGCGATGACCCCCACGATTGTGTTGAAGGATAATCAACCGTACCTGGTTCTCGGGAGCCCCGGCGGATCGACCATCATTACTTCGGTTTTCCAGGTCGTCGTCAACGTACTCGACCACCACATGAACGTTGGGGAAGCTAACGACGCCCCGCGATTTCATCACCAGTGGCTGCCGGATACGCTGGAGTATGAACGATTTGGATTCCCGAGGGACGTTGTCGAGAATCTTCAGCAACGCGGCTATGTCGTGCGGCAACGGGGTGGGACGCTTGGGCGCGTTGAGGCCATCCTGATCGACCGCAAAAACGGTTTCCTTTACGGTTCGACCGACCCGCGCGGCTATGGCGCAGCGGTGGGATATTAAATAATGGTCAATGGTGAATGACTAATTGATAATTGTCAATTGACCATTGAATCAGCGCCCTTGACCTTGGAGGGTCACGCTCTGTCGTGACCATACCTGTTCAGACGTGACGGAGCACGTCCCTCCACCCCGGGGGTCACGCTCTGTCGTGACCATATGTGTGAAGGCGCGACAGAGTACGCCCCTGCCTTGAAGCCCCCTTTCCCGCCACCCGTAGGTTTTGCCCTCCAATGGAACCGCGCAGAAAGTCTCCAATTCATCTGCCGATTGTCGAGTTAATCAATCGACCCATAATTGTCTTTAATTACCGTCTGTTCTCAAGGTCGGAAATCGATCTTCTGTCAGCCTGATGTTCATCAACTGCTCATCGACGCATGGACGAGAGCTGACTCGTGGCAAGTTGGCCGATATGTGATCATGCCGAACCACATTCATCTTTTTTGCTCACCCGCAGAACCTGATTTTCCTGAATTGAAGAACTGGGTGTGCTACTGGAAATCAATCTCCTCACGTTCTTGGCCGAGACGTGATGAACAACCGATTTGGCAACGATCCTTCTGGGACACGCAGATGCGGAAAGGAAAGAACTACGAAGAAAAATGGGAATATGTTCGGCAGAATCCAGTACGCGGCGGTCTCTGTCATATTCCCGAGGCATGGCCTTATCGAGGCGAGCTTAATGTCATCGAATGGTTTGGTTAGGGCATCACAATAATCATGAAAGGTCACGCTCCGTCGTGACCATACCTGTTCAGACGTGACGGAGCACGTCCCTCCATGGGATGGCCAAAGGTTGCACTTGATTCTCATTGTCAAACTCTCTACCTTGCACCCGTAACTGTTTGTTGTTCTTTCCCATAACACGTTTGGTGTCCCGACGTCATGAACTGACGGAGGGATGAAAAGGGAATTCCGTGCTCCGATTTGGCCTCGGCTGGATCTGGAAAAGCGGAAGCTGCCCCGCAACTGTAGTTCCGATCCTGCTCACCGCAGGAGAATCTCTGACGCCAGAAGTCACTGCCTCATCACTGGAGGCGGGAAGACAAGTCAAGCGATCGGAAAAGCCAGGAGACCTGCCAGAACGCTGCTACATCGCCGCAACTCTTACTCAAGTGCGGTGAGCCCCCGGTATTGCGCCGTGGGCTAAGCCTTCGCGGGAGGGTGATCATCTGATATCGAACTTTGATTGTGTTCTTCTTCGGCCCCCTCCCTGTGAAAAAGGATTGGGGCTTTTTTATTGTGCATCAGATGCGCCACATATTGTTACTGACGGTTCTTGCCGTTCCCCTTGCTTCACAAACAAGGGGCGTCCCTCCAGACAGCCTTTCTCAGAGGCCGCAGGAACGGTCGTACACAATGCCTGAGTTTGTGGTCTCCGCAACCCGCTGGCAGGTGAACGCCCAGCAGCTTCCATCGAGTGCCACGGTGCTGACTTCAGTAGACCTCCTTGGTACTAACGGCAGCACTCTTGAGAATGCTCTTGAGGGTGTCCCCGGTCTTTTTCTGAAATCATACGGCGGGCCCGGCGCGGTTTCCACGACCTCCATGAGAGGAATGGGACCCGAGCACACGCTTGTTCTCGTTGATGGGGAGCGCTACAATAACGTCCTCGATGGGCAAGTCGATTTGGGCATCTTCCTTTTGCAGAATGTCGATCGTGTTGAAGTACTTCGAGGCGGATTCTCCTCGATGTACGGAGCAGATGCCGTCGGGGGCATTGTCAACATTATCACCCGGCGGCCTGATGGCAAACCCGATGTGCGTGCCGAGCTCGGTGCAGGGTCGTACGGCATGAGCGGATTTCAATTGGGGACGGATTTCACTCTGTTTGGAGTTGGCATGCAGGTTGCGGCAAAGCGGGAGGCAGGTAGAGGGGACTATGAATTCGATTTCAATGACGGCATCTCCTCAATGACTTTGCGCCGTCAGAATTCGGACTATGCATTGCGCCAGGTTCAAATGGTTGCCGGCGCGCCGCTCTCTCCAAGCCTGTCCTTGCGCGTTTCGTCCATGTACGATTGGTCCGAGCGCGGGTCGCCCGGCGCCGTCATTACTCCAACGAGCGGCAACCTTGGACGGCTGGTCGACCGCGGGTTTCTTAATCAGGCGACAGTCGAATGGACGGCCACTCCTTCCCTTTTTGCACGGTTTCCCCTGATGTTCCACACGCAGCGGAGAGAATACACCGACCCCCTCGCGGCTGTCACCGATGGTAACAACGATGCCGTATACAATGACAGGACGATCGCGTTCACCCCTCACATGAGATACGTTCTCGATCCCTCGACCTCACTCAACGTTGGTGCCGAGTACTCTTCTTCCTCTGTGTCCAGCACCGCAGTGTTGAATGCGACCCGTGACCAGGCAGGCGTTTTCATTTCCTCCGATCACGTCGTAGAACTGCCGAACTCTCTGTTCTATCAGATCAATGTTTACCCCTCCATCAGATACGATCACTTCTCAGATTTTTCGGGTACTGTGAATCCAAAACTGGGCGTCAACCTCGGGATCTGGCGAACAGCCGGGCTGCGGCTCAAGGCTAGCTACGGGAAAAGTTTCCGCGCGCCGACGTTCGATGATTTGTATTGGAAGAGTGGAGGGAACCCTGCTCTCAAACCTGAGCGGTCACTCAGCTTCGATGCCGGGATGCTGATCGCGCCCGCTCTGGCCGGAATGCCGGAACTGGAAGTGAACTACTTCGATATCCGCACAAACGATCGCATCGTCTGGAGCCCCGACAAGAACGGACTCTGGTCTCCCAAGAATCTACAGAATGTCCGATCTGACGGATTCGAACTGATCGGCGGCTGGCGTTTGTTTGATGACCGACTGGTACTCAGGGGGTCCTATAGCAACTTCGACACGCGAAAGATCAACTCCACCTCGGCCGACGATCAGACCTTGGACAAGCAACTCCCGTACATCCCCCATGAGATCGCCGGACTTTCCTGCATTGCGACGGTTGGCCGTTTCAGACTCGGCGTTCATCACACCTTCACAGGTTTCAGGTTCGCGACGGAAACGAACGATCCGCGCTATGTTCTTGGAAGCTTCACGAAGACCGATGCAAACTTCTCCGTGCGGCTCAAGGAGGAACCATTCAGCGCCGACCTCCGCTTTGAAGTCACGAATCTTTTCGATTCGAAGTATGAACTGCTCCCGAACTATCCCATGCCACTGAGGAGCTTTGCTCTGAAGATCCTCGTTGATTATTGAGAAGCGATTATGACCTCTGCGACCCAAAAAGCTCTCCGCATCCTCTCAGCGCTGCTCATTGCTGGACTGATACTGGCCACGTTTTCCTGGAACGGATGCAGATCGAACCCGACAGGGCCTTCGGGCAGCACGCCGGTCAGCACGACTGGCGTCTTTGTCGTGAATGAAGGGAATTACCAACACGGCAATTCAACGCTGACCGTCTATCTCCCTGATTCAAACAAGGCGTATCAGGATGTCTTCGCACTCGCGAACGGTCGTAACCTCGGCGACACGGGCAACGACATCGTAGTGTACAACGGGAAAGCGTACATCGTCGTCAACGGTTCGCAAAAAATCGAAGTGATCTCTCTCACCACGTACAAATCCGTCGGGACGATAGTCTTTCCGGGGAAGCGGGATCCCTACAAGCTCGTGATCCTCAACGACGCGAAGGCGTTCATCACGAACGTCTCAGATTCGTCTATCACGGAATTCAATCCGTCGACGCTTCAGATCGTGACGGACCGGATCAAAGTGGGACTCAATCCTATGGGTATCGCGGGGGCCAACGGAAAAGTATATATCTGCAACTCCGGTTTTGGCTACGACAGCACGGTAACCGTGCTCAATGCAACGACCGGGGGGCTCATTAAAACGGTTATCGTGGGAGATAGCCCGAGTGAGATCGGTGTGACCACGAACAACGAAGTAATCGTGAAGTGCGATGGCAAGAGCGACTACGTCAAACCGGCAAATGACACCCCAGGTTCAATCTCTAAGATCAACGCAGACAATGATGTCGTATTTTCCAAAGTCACGCTGCCGCTGGCGACGTACGGACATCCAGGAAGGATGACGGTCAGCAGCAAAGGGGTTGGGTACTTCCAGGCACAGAACGGCGTCATCAAATTTGCCTACACCGGCTCTATCATCAGTGTCGGCGGAACCCCATTTTCAACAATTATCGGATACGGTATTGCGTACGACGATGCAACCGATCTGCTCTATGTGACCGATCCTAGAGACTATATTCAGCCGGGGGATGTGTATATTATCAACACGAATGGGGCCACCGTCAGACAGTTTACGGGTGGCATCATCCCAGGTGCAATTGCCTTTAAACATTGACGCGCGCCTGCCGTCTCTGATCTTCAAACCTATCGATGCACTGTAGGTTTCCTCACTTTCAAGAGCCCTTCGATGTTCTGGCGTACGTTTTCGTTCTTCGGGTTCAAAAGAAGAGATGTCTGCCAGTCCGCCACTGCTCCCGCAGTGTCCCTTTGTAGGACACGGAAGTTTCCTCGATACTCCAGTGCTCGCCAGTCAGCCGGATTCAGTACCACTGCAGAATCGGCGTAGTTCCTGGCCTTTGCCACCTCCCCCATCCGATAGCTAATCAGGCTCTGCATCAAAAAGGCGTTTGCATTATCAGCGGCGGCTTTTCGGTAAGGGAACGAGAAGAAGTGGTTCAATTCCTCCTGCGCTGCCATTTCCTTCTGATGGTTCAGCCAGAACTGTGCGTGGTCAATGTGCTCCTTGGGGTAAAAATCCACCAGCAGCCGGCACCGATCATCCAGGTAGCCCGTTTCCCAGCCTTGATGGAATTGAAAGTTGACTGGGCGATATTCTGGCGCGGTTCCCTTTGGAAGAATTTGAAGCAGCATACCGAGCGGAAGCATTTCATAGTCCCGCGACAGGAAGTCCCATGGCAGCCGATGCGTGAAATAGACCGGTCGACGTCCGATGCCAGAACGGATGATTTCGTCTGCGACCCGGTCTGGAGGATCGGTTTCTCGAATTGGGAGGCGGAGTTCACGGTTGAAGAGGCGTACGCCCCACGGAGTCGCCAGCAATCTCGTGTCGATGAATGAGACGCGCGGATAGAGCTTCTCTACATACTTGAAGTACCACCCGACAAACGTCTGCTCATCGCCGATTGTGAAGACGATCGCATCCTGCTCGATTGGCAGGAAGAGATTGCGCCCGAAGTCGTATCCGAAGAAGTTCTGACTCCGGTTGTTCTGGTTGTAATTGGCGTAGGCCGTTGTCAGAAGCATGAGGAATAGTGCGGTCGAGAAACCCACTTGGATGAAGCGAGGTGGAAGGTTCCGCCATCTCTTTCCAACGAACTCCTGGAGGCGGACCAATCCAACACCAATGAGAATTGCCATAACGAAATAAGTCGGAATGAAGTTGGCGTCGAAATCCGCGTGGAGCGGCATCTTGCGGCTGACTGCGAACATGACATTCACAATTACAATGGAAGTGAAGAGCACCAGCAGCCTCCAACGTTTCATCAGAGCCAGGAGGCCGAAAAGGGAAATAACGCCGAAATACCAGAACTCTCTTGTCAGTGCCTGGTGGAAGAACCATGAGAGCCGGGTGCCTGTGTTCCCACCAAAGTAGGGTGCAAGCCCTTTCTCACCGACCGGGAGGAGGTGACGGAACACGCCTTCCATCGTTCTCAAGTCTCCCCACGCTACCGGAGGTCCGGCGATTGTACGAATTGGAAGGTATAAGTAGGAGCTTAGTCCGATGAGGAACACGACGGTCAGCACTATGAGAGTGCGGGCGTTTCGAATGATCCTTGGCTCAGAAATGAAGACGAAGAGAACGATGCTAAGGGCGGCCAGGACGCCAGTGGAATGTTGACTCAGTCCAAGTCCGGCGACGTATGCGGCAATGATGAGCTGCTTCATTTCCCGATCGCGGTGCCACTGCAGGATGAGAAGAGCCGTCAGGGCGAAGAAGAAACTGCTGAGTGAATACACTTCCGCGCTCGTGGCTCGTGACCATAATGTCGATGAGACCGTCAGGAGTAAGGCCCCTAGAAGCGCGATCACTCTGCGGGTTGTGAGAAATTCCAAAATGAAATACATGCAGACGACGGTGCCCGATGCCGCAAGTGCCGAAAAGGAATTGACCGCGTATGCCGGCATTCCAAACGGGACGACCGTCAGCCAGAAGCGTGTCAGAATCGTATAAAGCGGGTAACCCGTAGGATGGTTTATCCCGAGGGTGAGGGCGTTGGTGATGAACTCCGCGCTGTCGCCGACATAAACAGTAGGGCAGAGCGTGAGCATGTAGAGGACAGACGTTGCACCGAAGACAAACGCCGGAGGCAGGATTCGAGTGAGTCTCTGCGTCATTTGTTCCTGAACAACAGCCATCGAACGATTCCTTTCAAGCTGCCAAGTCCGCAGACGAGGTGATCAAGAAACATGACAACGACGGCGGCCGGAGTCTCAGCCAGGCCGCGGTGATGAGTGAAGTAGCGATAGAAAGGGCAGTTGAGCAAGAGATACAGTCCGGTACAAGTCAGCCCTGTCCAGAAGAGAGGCTGTGACCATATGCCCGCCAAGAGGTCAAAAACGATCGCCCATGAAAGCGCCGCTGAGTAAGCAAAACCAGGATAAACGTTGACAAAGCCTTTCTTGAACGAACGCGCGAACTGTCCAAGATTGGTTGCCAATTCCACAAAGCCCTGACTTCGTACAAAATCATTCTTAAGCAGGGTGTACAATGAGTGCCGCTTGAGATGTTCGACCTCGACTGACGGATTGAGAACAATAGAAGGTCTTTGCTGGGCCATTCTCTTTCCCAATTCCAGATCCTCGCCCCCCTTATGCATGAACAGTGTGCGGTCGAATCCGCGTGCTTCGCCAAAAGCCTCCTTCCGAATTGCTGCGATGGCCCCGAAGATCCAATCCACGGAACGATGGCTTCTGAGGTAGGAGTAACGGATCCACAGGTTCTTGTATTGGCTCGCAATATTCGAGTGCCGGTGTTTCGCCGAGTAAAGGCCAACCACCGCGTCGACGGTGTCATCCCTCAATGTTTCAAAGATGTTTTGCATAGCCCCCGGCTGCAGCACAACGTCACTGTCAACAAACAGGAGCACGTCGCCAGTCGCCTTGCTTGCACCGAGATTCCGGCAGTAGTTCGCATCGTGTCTCGTACGCAGATCGAATGTGTTCACACCATACTGCCGAGCGATCGTCGATGTTGTGTCGGTCGAAGCGTCGTTGACAACGATGATTTCCCGGGGCGGCATGCCTGATTCCATGAGCGCCCGGAGGCATTCGCCGATCGTCTGCTCGCTGTTCCGGGCCGGGACGATTGCGGATATTGCAGGAGTTTCTGTGGGTCGAGTCATGCTAATGCCTTCTCGTACACTTCCTCCACGCGGAACATGAAGCGCTCCATCGAGTGATCAGCCTTGACGATCTCATATCCATTGGCGATCAGTCTTGATCGCAGCCCATTGTCATCCAGAAGTTCCTCTATGGTCTTCGCGAGTTCAAGATAATCTCCCGGCTTGAAGAGCAGGCCATTACTCCTATGACGGATGATTTCCGGTATCCCTCCACTGTCCGCTCCGATCACAGGGACACCAGCGGCCGATGCTTCGAGCAGAACCAGGCCAAATGGTTCGTTCTCGGACGGACACACGAGTATGTCGAGTGATTTGAGGGCCGACGGTATGTCCTCCCGCCAACCGAGAAAGTGGATTCTGTCCTGCAGGCGATGATGTTCTGCATACTCCAGGACCTCGTTTTTGTAGCGCAGGAATCGCGGGAAGAGATCATGCATCGTCACCTCTCCGATGATGACGAAGTGAACATCTCTTCGATGTCCGAGCACGTGCTCAGCGGCCTTGAGGAAACTGAAGTGGCCCTTCCAGACGTCGAACCGGGCGATCATGCCGACGAGTTTGTCGTCCTGGTTCAAACGCAATTCCGCTCGAAGAGGTCCAGGCGCCGCTCTGGTGAAGGAATCGGTGTCGATACCCATGTGAAGGACCAGGATGGTGTCCTCGTCGACATGCATCCTGCGAACAACATCACTCTTCACGGCGTGTGACACGGCAATCGCCCGAGTAATCCGATGCCTGAGCAGGTACCGGATCATCCACACGCGCTTGGTTTCGAAATTCCTGATGTGACAGACGATAGGCTTTCGACAGAGAGCCAGCGGCAAAAAGAGAAGCTTCAGGGCGAGGTTGTCGTTGCAGCAGACGAGAGCAAATCGCTCATCCATCAGGCGAGAGTGCACACGCATGAGCGAAAGGATATTCTGAAACAAGGAAACCGGATGAAGGATTCGTCTGAGCGATACGTTAAAGGGAATGACCTCATACTCAACGTGATCCTGGGATAGCCTCCGCGGAAAAAGGCCCTGACGACAACAGAGAACGACAGGCCTGAATTTGGAGCGATCAAGCCGCTTGAGTATTCGAATGAGACTGACTTCGGCTCCGCCGATGTCACCCGCCGAAGAAATGTAGAGGATAGTTCTCATACAGTGTAACGATACGATGTCTCAGACCTGCGATGAAAGTATATGTTTGTACATTTCGGCTGTTTCGCGCGCGACTGCGGCCCACGTAAAATGTTTCCCGGTATGTTCTTTTGCCAGCTGCGCAAGTCGGCGTGTCTTCTCTGGATTGCCAAGTAAGTCGCAAACGGCGTCACTGATGGATTCGACATCGGTGCGGCAGAGCAACCCCGTCTCATTGTGCCGGATGAGCTGGGCGAGGTCTCCGACATTTGTTGCGACGATCGCGGTTTGGAAAGACATAGCGATTGTAGCGACCCCACTTTGTGTGGCGTCGCGGTAGGGTAGCAGTGTGATTGTTGCTCTCTGAAAGTAGTGGCCTATTCGTTCGTCTGGTACAAATCCCTCATAGACCTCGAAATAGGAACGTTTGCGCATCGCAGCCAGCATCGGTCTCAATTCCCTCTCCCAGAGGGTTCTGGCTTTTCCCCTAAGGAGCGTCCCCATGGACCCCACAACCAAGAAGAGAGCTCGCGGAAACAGGGAATGAACCTGATCGGCGACCGGGACAAGAAAGTCCATTCCCTTGTTGGGCTGGAATCTGCCGAAGAAGAGGATCGTCTGCGGCTCCCGGCGCGTGTCCTCAGTGTGCTCGCCAAGGAAATCGATGGCGCCGTGACGCTGTATGGAGATACATTCGGGTCTTATCGCTTGCTCCAGAAGCAGCTTTTGGCAAAACGGACCGTGGACGACAAAGTGCCTGGTGCAGTGATACGCAAGCGATTTCGCTCTCTCTTCCGCCCATGAGAGGCGAACGCCGGAATGGGGCACAGGATCGTGGACCGTTACGACGATCGGTGCAAGATTCTTGAGGATAGGGAAGAGGAGGAACCCATAGACTGGTCGCTCCACCCCGTCAGTGAAATGGACAATATCTGGCTTGAAGTCGTACACAACGCGAATGATTCGCATCACTACCATCAGCTTGTCAAAGAGAGTGCGGAACGGGTATGTATGATGGGGAAGAGAACTGAGGATGTCCCTTGCAATTCGGGATTGAGCGGCTCCCTGCTCAAAGATGGAGACGGCTTCGATACCGGCGGTCTGCTGGAGGGCCCGACCCATACCCAGCCCATAATGGATCAGTCCCGCGGTGGTCATATTGATGTGAACAACCCGGATGATGGGATCACCTTGAAACTGTTAATGGGTTTTTGAGAATCCAAACGACATCCACAGCAGAGGTTGAGGGCGAATGCCGATCCTCTTGAGCTCTTTGGCGAGGAGAATGACCGAGAACGCGAAGGAAATGAATCCTGCGGCACAGTAAGCCGCCGCGACACCCAAAGCCCCTGAGTCTGCGAGCACGATGGCTCCGCCAAGAAACAGTAGCAGTCTCAAGAGGGTTTCGTACGAAATGTACTCAGGCTTGAACAGGTAGTGGAAGATGTTGTTCACGGACGTGAACGCCATGTGAGCAATCGCCGGCGCCGAGAGCATGACAAAAATGGGCACTACGATCCCTCTCTCTTTCCCATAGATCAAGCTGATGAGTGGACCCGAGAAAGCGACGATTACCAGAGAGAGAAGCATGAAAGGAGACGCGAGTCTCAGTGTCCTTCGGATGTAAGCGGATATCTCACTATTGGACGGTATCCGTGCCCCGACCGGCATGAAGTAGGAATGAAGTGCTCCTCCCACGACTGCGAAGACGAAGCTCAACGTGAGCCCCAAGCCGAAGGCGCCTGCTTCTTTGTCCGTCGAATAGATTGCCAGGATCAGTGGTCCAAGATGCGTCGTCAGGATCCGTGAGACTCCAGTTACACTTTGCCAACCGCTGTAGACTGCGATCTGACCGAGTTTGCGTGCACGGACTTCACCGTGTTTGCTGACGGCATCATAGAAAGGGAACGAAGCAATTGCGACACCAACCCAGGTTGGCAAGATGAACGCCCAGAAGAGATTGACAGCGGTCGCCCCTTTGAATATTGCGACGATCGCTATGGTTAAGATCCTGAGAATCGAGACGACAGTGCGCAGGAGCGCAAATTCGTGAAATCGCAGCTCGACAGAATAGATGCTCGTCACGTAGTTGAAGAGGGCCGTGCCGCAGGCACTGACCACGACGGCAAGAATCAACAAAGGTGGCAATGCAACCGAGAACACCTGATCGGTAAGAACCCTGGAGAGTACTGACATTGCCGCACACAAAATGATCAACAGGGTGATTTGCAGCATCAAGCCACTCTTCAGGATGGACGCGCAGCCGGCCTTGTCATTCTTCTTTGAACACTCAGAGGCGTGGCGCGTGACACTCACCGGTAGCCCGGCATTGCACAATGTGGACAGAACCGCCTCGAAAGAGAAAGCCACCGTGAAGAGTCCAAACTCAGCAATCGAGAGTGCGTTGCCGATGATCACGAAACTGAAGAATCCGAATATCGAGCTGGCAACAGTGCCTGCCAGAAAGGAGGTAAGGCCGGACGCCGTGCCCCGTTCTGCTCCTTCTTTTCTCAAGTCGCTTATACCTTCCCAAGCCGCGCTGAGGTAACCGAACGCAGCTGACGCCTGTGCCAGAACGACGAGGGACGCTATCGTAAGTCCTTCAATGACGTTGTGCCGAGGCAACGCCGTCTTGATCATCGTGAAGATGCGTTGAACAAGGCCCTTCTCACGAGGGAGATGGCTTTCTTTTCTGATCACGTTGTGATAAAGATAAGAGCCTCTGCCTTGACAGTACATATGAAAGATGAATGACGTGAGCTGAAAGGACTGGTAGTGATCGACCACGATGTCGTCGACAAAGGCAACTTTTTCGCCGGCTGCCTGAAGCCTGGCGAGGAATTCCCGATCTTCAGCACCGTGGAAGAACCGCTCATCGAAGCCACGAAACATCCTAAACGTCGAGGCCAAACAGGCAAAATTGTTTGTTGTCAGGAACCGCGGTTGTTCATGGTCGCGGTTCAGTTGGGCTCTGAGCGATTCGTTCATCTCGGAGTAAACTCTTGCAAGAAGATTGTC
>Ga0116138_1001022_pt1 | contig 15908 bp, 15 predicted proteins | sample June2015DPH_20_1_2_FD_88971 | JGI IMG/M metagenome (GOLD analysis project Ga0116138, IMG submission 88971) | Peatland microbial communities from SPRUCE experiment site at the Marcell Experimental Forest, Minnesota, USA - June2015DPH_20_150 | ecosystem: Environmental > Terrestrial > Soil >... | reverse complement strand
TTCAGGACGGGCGGGTTCCATCCGCCTTTCTTGTTGCTCAACTGAAGCATTGCTTGAATGTCTATTGTTGTCTTGTTTGCGTTTTCTCGGTCAGCCTTGTTCACCACGAATATGTCGGCTATTTCCATTATTCCGGCTTTTATCGCTTGTATCTCGTCTCCCATCCCTGGGGCGTGCATGACAACTATTGTTTGCGCCACTTTGACAATTTCCACCTCAGATTGACCGGCACCAGTAGTTTCAACTATCACTACGTCCTTTCCGGCTGCGTCCAGTATCTTGGCAGCGTCTTTCGTCGCTTTCGATATTCCGCCTGCGTAGTTGCGGGTTGCCATGCTTCTAATGTAAACGCCCTCGTCTGTGCTCAGTTCCTGCATGCGGATCCTGTCGCCTAAGAATGCCCCCCCAGTGAACGGACTTGTAGGGTCTACGGCAATGATGCCCACCGTTTTGCCCTTTCGTCTGTACTCGCGGACGATTTTCTCAATCAGAGTGCTTTTTCCAGCACCGCCAGCTCCGGTCAACCCTACAACGTGGGCCTTACCTGTATGTGGGAAGATTTGAGAAATCAGTTCTTGTGCTTCAGGCATGCCGTTCTCAATGATCGTTATCGCTTTCGCTATGCTTCTGCGGTCTCCTTTCAGAACTCCGTTGACGATTTCTTCAGTTTTCGTCAAAATTTCCGCACATCGTAAGGGATTAGTCTCTTTTCGGGAGGTTGTCCATCACGTACTGTATTATCTCTTCCGTCGTAGTTCCTGGCCCAAAGATTTCTTTTATTCCCAGCTTTTTCATTTCAGACACATCTTCTTCGGGGATTATTCCTCCGGCAAAGACCATCACGTCCGTTAAGCCTTGCTTCTTCAAGACTTCCATTATTCTTGGGAAGAGAGTCCTGTGTGCCCCCGAAAGAATGCTTAGACCTATGACGTCCACGTCTTCCTGTAGGGCGGTTTCAGCGATTTGTTCCGGGGTCTGTCTTAGACCTGTGTAAATCACTTCCATGCCGGCGTCTCTGAGGGCTCTTGCAACAACTTTGGCGCCTCTATCGTGGCTGTCAAGGCCCGGTTTGGCGATTAGAACTCTTATTTTTCTTGCGTCTTGCATTTTTTCGCCTCTTCAAATTACAATTAGCTCTTTGTATTCTCCATAAACTTTCCGCAGCACGTTGCAGATTTCGCCAAGCGTCGCATAGGCTTTGACTGCTTCAATTATTGCGGGCATGAGGTTTTCATCTTTTTCTGCTGAACGCTGAAGCTTGTCGAGTGTCTCCTCAACTCTCCTGCTGTCTCGCGTTTTTTTCAGGTTCTGAAGGTTGGCGAGTTGTTCTTTTTCAGCCTTTGGATCCACCCTCAAAAGCTCCATTGGATATTCTTCTTTCTCGATTTGGTAGTCGTTTACTCCAACTATTGTCCGTTTCCTGTCATCTACCTCTTTCTGGTGTTTGTAGGAGCTGTCAGCAATTTCCTTTTGGAAAAATCCGTTTTCTATGGCGACTATGGCCCCACCCATGTTATCTACCTTCTGAATGTACTCCATTGCTTTTTCTTCCATTTCGTTTGTTAAAGCTTCAACGTAGTATGAACCCGCTAATGGGTCGGTCGTGTTTGTTGCGCCGCTTTCATGGGCTATTATCTGCTGTGTTCTCAGTGCAACTCTGACGGCATCTTCGCTCGGAAGCGCTAAGGCTTCGTCGAACGAGTTTGTATGCAATGATTGTGTTCCTCCTAGAACTGCTGCTAGGGCTTGGATTGTCGTGCGAGTGATGTTGTTTAACGGTTGCTGTGCTGTAAGTGTGCATCCAGAAGTTTGAACGTGCATGCGCATCCACATCGACCTTGGGTTCTTGGCGTGAAAACGTTCTTTCATAAGCTTGGCCCAAAGTCTTCGGGCAGCTCTAAACTTGGCTAGTTCTTCGAAAAAGTCGTTGTGCGAGGCAAAGAAGAACGACAGTCGGTGGGCAAAGTCATCAACTTTCAGTCCCCTTTGCAGAGTGGATTCCACGTAGGTTATTCCATCATAAATGGTGAACGCGAGTTCTTGCACGGCGTTTGCCCCTGCCTCTCTGATGTGATACCCGCTTATGCTTATGGGATTCCACTTTGGCAAGTGTCGCGCGCAGTACTCTATGATGTCCGTGGTGAGTTTGACAGAGCTTTTCGGCGGGTATATGCACAGTTTCTGAGCGAAATATTCTTTCAGATTGTCGTTTTGCGTTGTTCCGCCGAGTTTTTCTCTTGCTACGCTTTGCTCGTGGCCTACCGCAACGTACATGGCCAGCAGCATGGCTGCAGGTCCATTTATGGTCATGGACGTTGTGACTTTGTCAAGCGGAATTCCATCCAGCAAAACTTCCATGTCTTTGAGTGACGAAATCGCCACTCCACATATGCCGACCTCGCCTTTCCCCATCGGGTGGTCCGAGTCGTAGCCCATTATGGTTGGATAATCGAAGGCGACGCTCAAGCCTGTCTCGCCTTCTTTAAGAAGGTACTTGAAACGCTTGTTCGTCTGTTGCGCTGTGCCAAACCCTGAAAACTGCCGCATCGTCCAGAAGCGCCCACGGTACATCGTAGCGTGTACGCCGCGCAGGAAAGGGTACTCCCCAGGGAAGCCTAAGTCTCGCATGTAGTCTAGCTCTTTGACATCCTCAGGCGTGTACAACCGTTTAATCAGCATGTTAGAGGTGTTTCGGAATTCGTTTTTCCTTTCACTGGATTGTCTAATCCAGTTTGGCAAAGTTGTCTGTTCCCAACGTTCACGTTCTTTCTTTAACTCATCGATTTTTCTCTTTTCAAACATCGTAGTGTTCTGCCCCCAATAATTGACCTATGTGCTGCCTTGAGTTACTATCTTCATTAGCTTAGAAAGATATTTTATTATCGGTCCAAGACGCATGAGAACAATCGGCTAGGTTGCCGTCGTTCAAGCCGGGTTGCTGGGAAAATCTTCAATTGCGAAATTCCAGCAGACCAGCTGACGCGGAGAATCCCCATCCGTAACCAAGCATCAGTATGGTGTCTCCTCTTGCGAATTCGCTCGTCGAAACTATTCTGTCAAGAATGAAGGGCAAGCTTGCTCCGGCTAGGTTGCCGTTGTTTCTGAGCACTTCATGTGACTCTCTGAGTTTTTCCTTTTCAGCGCTATGGTGTTCAGCCAAAGCGTCCAGTATCTTTTCGCTGCCCGTGTGAACCGCCCACTTCTTCGCAGCTTTCATTCTATTCTTTGCTTCCTTTCCAAACAATCTGTCAAGCGCTAGACTCGTGTACTTGACTCCTAGGTCTGGAATTTCCTTGCCAAGATGTGAATGGAAGCCGAACTTGAACGGTTCGTCTAAAAAGGAGAGTCTGGCATAACCAGCCAAATAGTCCTTTGAATCGATATTCGTTACTTCAACAATTTCGTCAACCTTCAAACCCTCACTCTTATTCGACACGACGGCGGCGGCCACGCCGTCCCCGAACAGGAAAAACTGCATCGTGGCCACCCATTTCCTCAGCTCCATTTGCTTTCTTCTGTTGTCTTTTATCGAGCCAATCTTACCGATTTCCATCACGTCTTCCAGCCCTCGTACCTGGTTTTGGAACCAGTATGAACTTACTCCTGAGATGCAAATCAGCACATTGTCTTTCGGGTGCATAGCAAGATAGTCTTCCGCGAGTTGCAATGCCTTCATAAAAGCTGTGCTCGCTATTCCTTGCGCGTTAACGTGTCTAACGCAAGGATCCAGGCCTAGCTGCGGTACTAACAGCTGGCTGAGGCCGGGGCTTAGGAAGGGGTTCGTGTCGTAGGCAGTGATTAGATAGTCTACGTCTCCAGAATAGAGATCGGCTCTTTGGATGGCTTTCTGGCAGGCCTCAGAGCACAGGTCAATGAGGTTGGTTTCGTCCATCAGGGTTTCTGGTTCTGTTGTGAGAGCTGATTGGCTGATGAGACAACGTTTTGAAACTCCCAGGTTAAGCACGTTTTGTACGACGGGTTCTGGAAGTTCGCACGGGAACTCTTCTAACAGTTTTTTGGTTGAGTATTCATTCGGGGGGAGGGCGGTTGACAATTGTATGATTTGCATATCAGATACGAAGCCTGAAGAAATTATAAAAGGATGACTGTCCTGCATGCGCCAAGTCGATTTCAAGTCGTTTTCTTGTGAACGCAACCTGTGACATCTTCCAAAAGAATCATGGTTCCTGGTCAAGAGTGTTATACTTGTTGTGGAACGGACAACAGAGCATGCGCTTTTTGTTGAATCATATTTGTATCATATAGTAGACCGGGGGGAGGGTCTCTGAGCACACACATACCGGAAATTGGAGAACCTTGAATGGTGCGTGTGGGGTCTTAGGGTTTCGGAATCATAGACTGTTTGATATTGAGCGGAGGAAAAATCCTGTGGGCATTGCTCGCGTTTTGGCGATTACAACTACGTAGAACCGCACGTTCTGAGGCTTGAAATAGCAGTTTGACTTGCAATCCTTGGCTGAATACGTGTGGCGCACATCTACAACAATGGCGTCGGCGGACACGCACAGAAAATACCCTTGCCCATCACAAATGTCTTATAGTCCTTGAAATCCACTAACTACATCTTCCCATATTGAGGTGGAGAATTGAAAAAAGTCGGAATAGTCGCAGGCAGCATTTCACGATTTGATCTTCCTAGACATACGTTGCAAGAAGAAATGTGCGCAGAAGCAGTCAAAATGATACTTGACGACGTTCCAGAACTGGAACTCGGCGACTTCTTGAGGAAAGGTTACGCGTGTTGCTACTCATATTTCAGTGACATTCTCGAACAGCAGCAGTGCATGCATTGGATAATCAACGACTACCTGGGCTTAAGCGGCGTTCCCTCCTACAGAGTTGAGTCGGGAGGAGCAACTCCAATAGACGCAATAATAAACGCGGCGTTGTGGATACGTTCAGGCATGTTCCCAGTGGTTCTCGTGGTCGGCTGGGAAAAAATGAATGAACTGCCAATCCAAAAAGTCAACGAGGCAATAGCAATAGCCGGAGACACAGACTGGGACTTCGTTTCAGGCTTCACGTACAACGCTTTCTACGCAACCATGGAAGCAAGGCGGATGCACGTTTACGGAGACAAAGAGGAAGACCTCGCTGAAGTGTCGGCCATGTGCCACAACAACTCCCTTGACAACCCCTATGCCCAATGGCCAGCTCAGCATGGCTTCACAAAAATCACGGTGGACGATGTGTACAAATCACGTTTGATATCTTGGCCATACCGAAACTATGAATGTGCAATGACAAGTGAAGGGGCATCTGCCGTGTTGTTGGCGAACGAGGAAATGACGAAGAAGCTGACTGACAATCCCACATGGATCACTGGCATAGGCTTCGGTAGCGACACTATGAGAGTCGGAGACCGCCCAGACAACCCCGCATGGAAAGGATTGTATCCAGAAGATGAAAAGATTTGGCCGAAGACCATTCCAAAACCGATGTCGCCCTATCCAGATCTGCTCAACTTTGGCTCTCTGAGAGTGTCTGCTAGAATGGCCTACAAAGACGCTGGAATCAAGAACCCGCGGAAGGAAATCAGCTTCGTAGAAATCTTCGACCCGTATGCAGGAGTAGTACTAGCCGGGTTAGAGGATTTTGATTTCTGCAAGAGAGGCGAAGGCAAGAAAATGGTTCGCGAAGGCATAATCAAGCCCCACGGAGAACTTCCCTGTCAGCTCAGCGGAGCGCTGACAGCACAAGGACATGCTGTAGGCTCAACGTCAATCGCGCAAGTCGTCGACAGCCACTGGCAGCTCAGCAACCAGATAGGAAAGAAATGGGGCGCACCGGGCAGACAGCTAAGCAAGCCGAAGAAGGCTTTCATTCACGGACACGGCGGCACAGGATGCCAAGCAGGCGTAGTAGTCTTGGAGGTGTAAAAGGGGTGAAGCAACCAGGACCAGAGAAATTGCTGAAGGAAAAGAAGATCGATGAAAAACACTGGAGAGAATGGGAACGCAAAGGCGGTTGGACACCTGAAGGCTGGAAAATAGTGGAGATGAACGACGGACCAACACTGAATGAATTGAAACCAGAAAAGTTTTTGATTGTTCACAGACCTCACGGCAGCTTGTTCCACCACAGCTACGGCAAAGTGTCACAGTTCTTCATAGGAATTTTGGAAGGAAAACTCTACGGGACAAAGTGTCCAAAATGTGGACTAGTATATTGCCCGCCAAGAGCACACTGCTTCAACCCGAAATGTAGGCTTGAAGAAACGGAATGGGTCGAGCTTCCGAAGAAAGGAGAGATCCACTCGTACACGGTTATGGCAATCGCTTGGCCTTCAATGGCACATCTGCAACCGTTAGTGGGCGCAATGGTAAGAATCGACGGCACAAACACCTGTTTACCTATGACAATGCGAGACGTAGACCCTGAAAAAGTGAACATTGGTCTAAAAGTCAACATAAACATGTCCAAACAGCCCAAAGGAGACCTGTTAGACGTATACGCAACTCCAGCAGAAGAACCGGTAGCTCCGAAGAGAACACCAGAAGAACTGAAGCGCTTCAGAGAAGACATGGAGAAAACGCGAGCCTGGGTCAAAAAAACCTTCGGCGAAAAGAAATAATCTCCCTTACCTTTTTTCACATATCAGAACCTTGCTTCCTTGGCTTCTGCAGAACTTCTCTCTCAGAGAAAAACTGAGTGCAGCTGAAGAAACTTAAATATCCGTTTCGGCTTTAATCACTTCTTCACGTAACCTTTCGTAATGTGGGGAGACATCTCTATTGAACGGCAAACCGTTGGTCTCGATAGTTTCTGTTGGTCTCTCAAAGTTTGGAAAACTTGAAGGACTTTACGCGAGAGAGATCTTTGCGGAAGCAGCCAAAGAAGCCTTTGACCGTTGTCCGAAATTGGATCCCAAGAATGATATTCAGGCCCTTTACGTAGGTCATATGGGTGAATCCTATGAGCATCAAGGACACACTGGCGCCACAGTGGCAGACTGGATAGGGTTGGGGCATGTTCCTGCGACAAGGACGGAAGCAGCGTGTGCCTCTTCCGGTGTAGCCTTGAGAACTGCTATTTGTGCTGTGCGTTCGGGCCTCAGCGATGTTGTTATGGTGGGAGGCGTTGAGAAAATGACTCATAGGCCCACGGCAGAAGTGACCGAGTATCTTGCTATGGCTTCGGATTATCCCTTTGAACAATGGAATGGCATGACTTTTCCAGGATTGTACGCCTTGATGGCTACTGCACACATGCACGAGTACGGGACGACTGAACGACATCTTGCCATGATTGCTGTGAAGAATCATTTTCACGGAAGCCTGAATCCAAAGGCACATATGCAGAAAGAGATAACACTCGAAACCGCTCTGTCTTCACGCGTCGTAGCTTGGCCTCTTAACCTTTACGATTGCTCTCTCATCACCGACGGCGCCAGCTGCTTAATATTGACCAAGCCAGAACTAGCCAGAAAATTCACAGATATGCCAGTCAACATCGTTGGAAGCAGTCAGGCAGGTGACACTATAGGATTATATGAAAGGAAGAGTCTAACGTCCCTTGCGGCTGCCAAGATGGCCGCCAAGAAAGCATATGAAATGGCCCAAGTCAACCCAGAGGAAATTGACGTAGCTGAAGTTCACGACTGCTTCACGATAGCCGAATTAATAGCCTACGAAGACCTCGCTTTTTGCAAGCCGGGCCAAGGCGGTAGTCTGATTGAGAGGGCAGAGACGAAACTGGGCGGAAGAATACCTGTGAACACGAGTGGCGGGTTGAAAGCTAAGGGGCATCCTGTTGGGGCTACGGGCACAGGCCAGGCCTACGAGATCTATTTGCAGTTGACTGGGCAAGCGGGTAAGAGGCAAGTTAAAGATGCAGAAATCGGTTTGACGCATAACGTCGGCGGTTCAGGTGCAACTGCTACGGTTCACATCTACAGGAGAGGATGAGAACGACCGAACAAGCGCCATTCACGATAGAACAGTTCTACAAGCATATCAACCAAGGGAAGCTGTTAGGAGGCATGTGCACGAAGTGTGGGAAGGTGCATCTTCCGCCGAGGCCTCTGTGCGACAATTGCTATTCGCAAGACTTCGAATGGACCGAAATTCCTGCAAGAGGAAAGCTGTTAACTTACACGGTCATCCACATTGCTCCGGTCCAATTTCAGTCAATGGCTCCATACGCAATGGGCATCGTCCAACTTACGGATGGCTTAAAGATGCCAGGGATGATCAGAGGGATAGCGCTGGAACAGATTAAGATAGGAATGGAACTGACGATGGACTTTGGAACATGCGCGGCTACTCAGCCTTGGCCGCAATGGCCTAGATACTACTTCAAGCCAGCCTAACTTGATGTTAGGTTTGCCTGCCTTTTTCGGTTCTGTTTTGCGACCAGTTTGGTGGTTTTTATTAGGCTGGGCAGGTCCGCAATTGACGTGACAAGGTAGTTCGCTCCAGCGTTCATCAGTTCTTTCTGAGTAGAAACTCCGGTTGACAAACCGACGGCCATGACCTTCAGTTCTCTGGCACATTCCATGTCGCGTGTTGCGTCTCCGACAAGCAACGCTTCTTTGGGACTGAGTTTCAAAGCTTTCAAAACAGCTTCCAAATGTTCACCGCTAGGTTTAACATGTTTCACCTTGTTGCGGGGAATTACTACATCAAAGAAATCGGCGATTCCAAATCGTTTCAGGATGTAACTCGTGGATTTTTCGCTATTAACCGTGCACAGCCCGATTTTTAAACTCATTTCCTTCAGAATTTTCAATGTTTCAACCACGCTTGGAAGCAGACTCGTGGTCTTTGCTGACTCCAACTCATGTCTTTCAGCTATGGCCAGAGCTTCGTTGCGCACTTTCTCTATTGTTCTCGTGGATTTGCCACTGTTCTTCAGGAAAATCTCAGTTTTGTTTAACATATCGAATATGCTCTCATTCACGAACAGAACCGATCCCGGCACACCAGTTCTTATGAGGAAACTTCTGACTTCTGACCTTAACGTCATGTAATCAAGGTTGAAGGCTGCAATAGTCCCGTCCAAATCGAAGATCACGGCCTTTGTGGTCATTGATTCTCACTTAAGCCTCATGAATTTGGAGGCTCTAATCACTTTTCTGTCGAGATATACTTTATGGTAACAACATAGGCGCGCAGTGCCATTGAGGGCAAACCGAATATTCCTCTCCAAACGTAAATTGTTGTTGATGCGCTATGAACCTTGAAGATTGCGTGAAAGAGACGCTGTGGCCGATATTGATTGAGACAGTACACTCGCTGGTTATGTATCCAAATCACAAGGCCTACACAAGAGAAGTCATTCTTTCCGAAAAGCCTGAGACAATGCCTACGGATTTGGCGGCTAGGTTGAAGATTTCATTAGGTGAGGCTCTGGTAATATTGTACGAACTGGCCGAGGAGAAGAAGGCTGCCCCTTAGAGGCTGGAGTTCGAGTTTGCCTACAGACGTGATTTAGCAGGTTTTGTGCCTTCTGGTTACTTTGTTGAGTCGAGTGCCTTGATCATACTCTGCACGCACGAATATTATTCGTTCAATAGATTCATTCTCATGACACTGCAATCTGTTTTTCGCGGCAAACGGCTTCAGCCTCAATCTTATTTGCAGTGTATCCAAACACTCCGAATAGAGTTTCACCGGTAGAAAACAGCATTCACATATTCCTTTGCATCATAACGCCTATTAGGCTTTAGCAGCTAAACAGCGGTAACCCTCTCCTCAATCCATCCAGATTCAGCGTTGGTAATCACATATTGAACTGTCCTTCCCAGATGCACTTCAAAACCAGTCTTTTTCAATCGTGGCTATAGCGTGAAGCAGACTTTGAAAGTCATTTGGCAATCAATAGCTCTAGCACATCAACCTTACCTTCAACCAGCTTGTCAGCACAGTTTCATGGCCCGCGCGAAAACAGATAAGCGTTTGCCGGAGAAATGCCTCGCAAAACTTGGAGAGAATAGGTTAAAGCAAACAATCATAGCTTCAAAAAGAAAACGTAAACATTCTTAAAACCAATGGGTAGTAATGTTTTGTGGCTGAGCAAATGAAAAAACCGCAGTTTGACTTTGTCGACGAGGCAAACATGAACCTTCTAACTGATTTTTACGAGCTGACAATGTGCGCCAGCTATTTTGGAAACAGAAGAAACGAAACTGCAACCTTCGACCTGTTCATAAGAAAATTGCCGCCGAACAGATCCTACTTTATCTTCGCTGGGCTTGAACAAGTGCTGCTTTTCCTCGAAAACATGAAATTCAGTGAAGAACACATCAACTACCTGAGGGAGAAGAGACTAAGCGAGGAATTTTTGCAATATCTACGGGGCTTCAAGTTCACTGGGGAAGTGTGGTCTGTTTCCGAAGGAACAATAGTTTTTCCTGAGGAGCCATTAATCAGAGTGACTGCGCCGATAATAGAGGCTCAGCTGATTGAAACCTTCATCCTGAACACGGTGAACCTTCAAACCATGATTGCTACCAAAGCTTCAAGGGTTGTCTGGGCGGCAGGGGGCAGATCCATAATAGAGTTCGGCTTGAGAAGAACGCAGGGAACAGACGCTGGGATGAAAGCCGCGAGATGCAGTTACTTGGCAGGAGCCGACGGAACTTCTAACGTGCTGGCAGGCATGAGATACGGTATTCCCATGTTCGGGACGATGGCGCATTCCTATGTAATGTTCTTCAATAAGGAGATAGATTCGTTCAGAGCCTTTGCCAAAACCTTTCCGCAGACTTCCACTTTCTTGATAGACACTTATGACGATTTGAAGGGTGCGGAAAACGCAGCCGTAGTTGCGAAAGAACTTGAGAGAAAAGGTTACAGGCTAAACGCGGTCAGGCTGGACAGTGGGAACCTGCTGAGCACAAGTGAGAAGGTCAGGCAGATTCTTGATAACTACGGCTTGGATTACGTGAAGATATTTGCAAGTGGCGACTTGGACGAATACGTCATTGAAAAGCTTGTGAGAGAGGGAGCGAAAATTGATGCTTTCGGTGTGGGAACGAGGATGGGCACGTCCCTCGATAGGCCCTACGTGGACGTTGTCTACAAATTGTCGGGCAAGGTTGAAAAAGGAAGCTTTGTTCCAGCGATGAAATTAAGCAAGGGGAAAGTAACGTTGCCAGGAAGGAAACAAATCTTCCGACAGAGAGACAAAAACAGAAGATATGCCAAGGACATAATAGGGTTGGAGGATGAAGAGATTGAGGGAGAGCGTCTTCTGGGGAAAGTCATGATAGGCGGTCGGATAACCTATGAAATGCCCACGTTGGAACAAATGAGGAAGGCAACGCTGAAGAATCTCTCAGAGCTTCCAGAGAAGTACAAAAGGTTGAGAGATCCATCCTCGTACCCTGTTGAACTGAGCCGCAGGCTAAGCAATATCAGAAGCCAGGTCGTGAATCGGCTAAGAAGCTAGGGAAGCATTGCCATTGCGGCGAAGCCAGTGTTGCTGGTTTGGCTTCAGTCGAAAAAACTTGTGCGTGAGGGTTCGACTGTTGTTTGTGAGGGTTGCATGGTTTCAGCTTGGAACGGCTTCAAGGTCGCTGGGCCTTTCATGTTGCGGGACATTAAAAGAGTGGGGGGTGGGACTTTTAGATTATTGGTTTCGGCTCTTCGAGTTTTCTTAGAAAGGGACGTAGAGCTGAGTGGTGAACGCTCTCTTCTGGCAAATCGTTCTTGGATATTCCGGGTGTGCCTATTTTTCTGCATATGAAGTTGAGCGAGTCTTCTGTGAAGTTTAACAGGTTTTGGCCTTCAGTCGTCAGTTTGTATACTTTTCTAGGTCTTTCAGTGCTCATGTTCCATTCGCTTTTGACAAATCCCTTTTTCTCCAGCGTTCCCAGAAGAGGATAGATGGTGCTTGGTCCGAAGTACACTCCGAAGGCTTTTCGGATTCTTGTGATTATTTGGTAGCCGTGCATGGGCTGTCCGTTTAGGAATTGGAGTATTATCAGGTCCAGCAGGCCTTTCATCAGTTTGGCCTGAACTTCTTTTGTGTTGTTTATCATGGTGCCTTTCCTTCTTTTGTGTTGTTTTGTCCAACAGTATTGTTGTTGGACGTGGATACGACATGTCCTCTGTATGACATATCTTGAGTCTTTATAGAGACTAAACAACGATATAAAGCTTCATGCTTACGTAAGACATAAGAAAGCATAAAGAAGCATACTGAAAAGTCCACTTCGAACATAACTCTAATAAGCCGAAGCATGAACCAGTACAGAATGAGACACAAGAAGAACGTGAAAGAATTGGCAGAAGCTTACAAAGAAGGAATTGTACAACGCATCACCAGAAACCTGCTCGACATCCAAATGCTAAGACTCATCCAAACGCAGCCGATGTGGGGCTACATGATAAAGAAACAAGCAGAAACAAGATTCGGCGTAAAACTGAGGCATGGGGCACTGTACCCGTTGCTAAATGCCTTGGAGCGTGAAAGCTTCCTGACAAGCCAAAACCAAAGACAGGGCGGAAGAACAAGAAAAGTGTACACGCTGACCAGGAAGGGACAACAATACATAGAAGCGTACAACAGCGTCCTGAAAGAACAACTAGAACGTCGAGACATGAAGTAGATGTTATGCTTTTGAAGCCGTTGCTGTCAGGTCTTAAATAGAACTAGTAGCTAACATAAAATCATGGGACCAAAAAAAGGCAGAAAGCTATCCGTAGTTGTTATGGAAGAGCTTCAGGAAAGAAGCAACAGGGGGCTTGAATTCGCAAAGAAAACCATGCTGGCAGAAAGGATTGAATACGAAAAACTGCGGAAGGCATTAGAGCATTATGTTAAGAACTGGAATGATTTCACTCATCCAGGACTGTTTTCATTAGCTTGTGAGGCAGTTGGAGGGCGTCCGGACAACGCAGTGCAGGTTCAAGCAGCTATCGCCCTGTTGGCTGCAGCCTTTGACATACATGACGACATCATCGACGGATCAGAACAGAAACATGCCGTACCCACGGTTTTTGGAAAATATGGAAAAGACATAGCGCTTCTATTGGGAAACGCGTTCCTGATAAAGGGATTTGCACTATTCTGCGTGTCAACAGAAGCCTTAGCTCAGAAAGACGCTCGGAAAGTCATTGAAGCGTTACAAGCATCTCTGTTCGAACTTGGCAATGCTCATGCTATGGAGTTGAACCTGAAAGGAAGAATTGACGCCGAACCGGCAGAATACATGCGAGTTGTGGAAATGAAAGCCTCAGGCATCGAGGCTGACATGTGGATTGGAGCCAAAGTCGGAGGAGGGGCAGACAAAGAAGTTGAAGCATTGACAAAATATGGGAGAAACTTGGGGACTCTGGCCACGTTGAGAGAAGAGTTCGTCGATGTTTTCGAGGTTGAAGAGTTGAATCAACGGATTCGTGGCGGATATTTGCCCATTCCGATTCTATACGCTATGCAAAATGAAGAAACGAAGGAAAGGCTGAACAAGCTGATTGCAAAAGGAAAAGCGACAAGGAGTGATACTGATGATATCGTCGGAACAGTTTTCGACGACAAAGAAGTAATAAAGCTCAGAAAAGTTATGGCCGACCTTGTGAATGAAAGCGTTCATCTAACCTCAAGCATACGCAACAGAAAGTTAAGGACGCAACTCGCCAACCTAGCTTCCTCTACGATAGAAGACTTGTAGGATCTATGGGAACAAGATTCTTACAGGAACGTCTCTTTTCTTTGCCTTCTTCATCTCTATCCCTCACAAGTATATGTGTAGAACACATCTACTACTTAAGAGTTGCTCTGAACATGAATCTGAGCTGGTCCATTTTGAAAAATGTTTTTTTTCCAAAAGCAGTTGGCACGCGCGTATGAAGTCAAACTCGTGTCTTCGAACGGTAACACGTTCCTCAGAACCGGCATAGCTCCAGCTTGAGCGCGTGCTATTGTCTGATTGTGTTTTGTCGGACGTGAACCTATAATCTTATTTGTCAAGCTACCAACCTAATACGAAGGAGGTGGTTTCGAACGATCTTAACATTACTGCTTCTTCTAGCAGAGGTCTCAGATCAAGAAATTCTTGATGCTCTACATCAAGTCACGAATGAAATTGCCATGTTCATGTGGATGTATGCGGCAATCTGGATTCCTATGTTCGGGGCTCTCATAGCGATTTCTGTCCTGAATTACTTGCAGTACAAGAGGATGCTGCAGAAATCAAATGAGGAGGAAGCGCGGAATATTGTGTTGAGAAAGGACCTCTATGAACGTATGGTTGAAAGAGGGGGGGACATTGAAACATACGTGAACACCGTTGTTGAAAAGTCTTTGAAGAAGTAGAGCTCAAGAAGTAAGAAATAGAGCGAGAGCAAACGATGATCTATAATGATGGGTATCTACATGTAGGCGAAATGCTGTTTGGTTAAGTGAGCGTCTTATTTTCTAAGAGTTGTGTAGACCGCGAATAAAGATGCTGCCTAAGAAATGTTTTATCTATGAAACGTGATTCATTAATGGGTCGCATCAAGGAATGCGTTTCACAGAGGTCTTCAGATCAAAGATCAACTTGAAACAGTTTGCTCCCGCATTTGTCATCGTGTTGAACACTTTCATATGGTACACGTTGACCTATCAAATGTTCAGCATCGCCGTAGACAGTCTAGCTGTATCCGGTACTGAAAAATTAATGATTTTTGCCATGTACTTCATAGGAACTGCCTGTTCTGCACTTCTGGGAGCCACGTTCCTACGGTGTACTCGAAAGACCTACCTCTTATTGTGGATGCTTGCAGGGGCACTGATGACAGCATCGTTGATCACTATCCCAAACAACAGTACCCTATTCAATGGCCCTATCTTGTTCTTCCTAGGAGTCTCTCTTGGAACAGGCTTCCCATCATGCTTGGCCTATTTTGCTGATGCAACGACTGTCGAAACCCGAGGGACTTGTGGAGGAATAACATGGGCCGCTGTCGGTGTAGGCACCCTTATTTTGGCTTTGTTTGTAAGCAGTCTCGACCTTTACCTAACCTTTCTGACCCTTGCAGTCTGGAGAGCGCTTGGCTTCGTGGCCTTCTTCCTCATGACAAGGAGAACCAGAAAAGTCCAGCAAACGCGAACTCCTGTTACCTATTATTCTATTCTCGCCAGAAGAGACATGATTCTGTATTTGATTCCTTGGATCATGCTTTCGCTGGTCAATTTTACGGAAACCCCAATTCTGGAGAGATTGTTAACGGATTCCTATGTTTTGGTAGGATTCGTCGAATTCGCATTAGCAGGAATCTTTGCACTAGTAGGTGGCATCCTGGCAGATATCGCAGGCAGAAAACGCGTCATAATAACAGGTTTCGTCATGCTAGGCATCGGATACGCTGTGCTAAGCTTCTCTTCGGGACTGCCCTTTTCTTGGTATTTGTACACTGCTTGTGATGGAATCGCCTGGGGAATGTTCAGCTCAGTTTTTTTCATAACCTTATGGGGAGACCTTGCTCAGGACCATGAGAAAGCTAAGTATTATGTACTTGGTGGTCTTCCTTTTCTTGTCTCTGGTTTTTTGGCAGTAGTAGTCAAACCCTATGTTGAGCTTATAAGCACAATTGCATCATTCTCTCTGGCTAGCTTCTTTCTTTTCTTGGCCGTCTTGCCGCTAATGTACGCGCCCGAAACCTTGCCAGAAAAGGAGATCAGGGACAGGGAACTGAAAGACTACATTGAGAAGGCGAGGAAGGTCAAGGAGAAATATGATTAGGGTATAGTGCTCCTTTGTGCTGTTAGGCGAGAACCTCTCATTTCACATATTTCTCGTTGCTCGCGCACATTCTAGGCGAAAGATATATCAATGCTTGCTAGCAGTCTACAGAATGGAAGTTCAATGCCATCCGGGCAGTTAAGAATTTTCGCGGTTGCTTGGAACATGATGTGGGGCTTATGTTACATCTTAGTGGCAATTTTTGCGCCAGGCA
>Ga0116138_1001009_pt1 | contig 16024 bp, 19 predicted proteins | sample June2015DPH_20_1_2_FD_88971 | JGI IMG/M metagenome (GOLD analysis project Ga0116138, IMG submission 88971) | Peatland microbial communities from SPRUCE experiment site at the Marcell Experimental Forest, Minnesota, USA - June2015DPH_20_150 | ecosystem: Environmental > Terrestrial > Soil >... | reverse complement strand
CAGTTTTGTATGATGTATTTAGCAATTCCCATGCTAGTGAGTTGTCAATCTTGAGTATCCGATTGAAGAATCCCTTCTCTCTCAAATTGAGGAAAATCTGATTATAGTCTTGGCATTGTTGGTTAAGTTCGGTCACAGAAGATATGAACCTGTTTTCAACTTCACCTTTGGGCTTTCCTTCTGGGACTGAAATTCCCCTATTCTTGTATTCCTGACGTAGGGCTCGGTCCAACGCGTCATTCGCAGAATGCTTTGCTATTGGTGAAGACTCAACCATTTTTCTGAGCTTCTCAGCAGTTATGTCCAAGTCTGAGATCATGTGTTGGGTTCTGCCTGAGCGTTTTTGTAGGCTTAGTCCCGAGTACTTTACAAGCACACTAATGATCGTTACACCCAGACTAACCAAACTAATTATGATGGCTAAATCTGCCTGTGTCAGCATATGTCAAGTATGTGTGAATGATCGACAAAAATAGTTTTTGACCGCACGCAGAGGGTACAAAGCCAAAGTGCTCTACAGATATGTTAGCCAAAGTCTGGCGCGCGTTAATCCATTATTTCGAAGATGACGTCATCCATTGAAGTCTCTAGGTGAAGAAAGAAATCTGCTTCTATAGAAGGAAAGTTCTCGGAACATACTATATAGGTTATGACGTAATCTCCAGGCCCATCGACGAAAGTCATGAATTCCGTGGAATCCGAGAATGTGTTAAATCGTGCACGTGTAGGTCGATTGTGATCCACGATGACTCCGTCAAGAAACCTATGAGACGAGGGTAAGATAAGAGCATTGGGAAGAACATATCCCGCCCATTTCAATTCGACACTTTTCCCCGAAAGTTCGAGCACAGCGTGAGTTCCAAGGTTCTCTATAGCTTTTACATAAGCGTAGCAGCTACTTGCCTGCCTGTAAGGGTTTTGATTTCGCACCTTTATGTGAAAGAACCGAGCATCAATTCCCACCGGGTATTGGCGCGCATCGGTAAACTGACCCATCTCTCTCTCAAGTACTAGAGTGTTCTTCCAGTTAGGATTCCAATCTCGCACCCTGACAGTATCTGCAACAACATCTGGAAGGGTAAGCTTGTCAGCAAACATTATACTGTTACTCTGGAGGAAACCCAGAAGACCGTCTTCTCTTTTCACACCATTTTCTTGAAAGGCTATCAGAGGCATATCAAGAAACGACGCAATCGCCAATTCCTGATGACAAAAAAGTGAACCTCGTTTTAATTCAGATGTCTCTAGCTTTTCTCTCTTAAAATCGATAAAAAGAAAATACTCAGAAGAAGCAAGCTGAGCCAATATGTTCTCCTTAAGGCCTTTCAATGTCTGCTCTTCAACAGCGATATATGGTTCATATCCATCCTGTTGAAGCCGTTCGGCTATTCTGCGCGCAATCTCGACTTCGTCAGTGTCTCTTCGTTGACCACAGCTTATGAAAACTTTAGCTCTAACCGTAAGTCATTCCCCCTGACATATTATTGTAACCCTGAATATTCAGATATCGTCTGTAAGGCATTCCTCTTTGTAAACCTATGACTTGGCCATTTAATGGAAAAAGAGGGGATTTGCGGGATTTCGCCACTGAGTGTGAGTTCAGCCTGTACGCACATGGAGCAAGGAATTGTGGTTCCATCTGAAAAGAGTGGGCTTCGCAATAGTATACAAAGCGGAAATCAGCTGTGTGGAATATCACTTATCTTAGGCTTATGCAATCTCGATTCATCTGAAGTAGTTTTGGCAATCACCCATTCCCTAAGGAAAATATCTGGTATCGAATAATCTCCGTTTGCCCTCTCAATTATCCCCTCAGTCATTAGTTGATTGACAGATCTTAACACATGAGAAGACGAGATCAATCCGTATCTTTCTATAAACGAAGTTGAATATATCGCAGATATTTGGCGCTCTTCGCTTATCGCAACCAAGAGTTTTCTTTGAGGAATAGTCATCTTATCCCACATTCTCACAAATAGATCATTTTGCATCCTCAGAATATCGGTTTTGGCCCTCTCAATATCGTCTTTTTCTACATGCCCTTTATCACAAGACAAGTTCCATATTTCGTGACAAAGCTCTTGGGTAAAGTAGGGATGTCCTTCCGTAAACTTCAGAATCGAGTCGACAATTGATGAATGTATGCTGATCTTTGTCTTTTCGAACTTTGCTCTTATAAAACTACTAAATTCCTTCACTGGAATCTTGCCTAAAGGAAATGGCTTTGCAAACTTGTAGAATGGTCTATTGGCATCATTGAACATTTGCTCCAATAAATGACGTTTGCTCCCCATAAACACGTATGTGACGAGTTTGTGATGCTGGAATACGGTTCGCATTAGATGCTCGACCCGCGCGCCATCGAGATTTACTATTTCTTGAAATTCATCGAATACTACTACTAGACGTTTGTTCTTTGTCTTGGCCAGTTTCTCGGAGGCATCCAAAACCTCTGACAAGTCTTTCTCGGCTATTTGCGACGCTTCCTTTCTGTAACTCAGTTTTACGCTTCCATCGGGGTTCACAGTTACCTCTGGCGCAAAACCAGAAAGGGCAGATTTGAGAAAAATCATCATACTGTCTACTGTGCTATAAGCAGGGACAACAGTCTTCTCTACGAGCTTACCTATGAAATCTGAGAGAGAAAGGCAACCATATAAGTCAACGAGCGCAGTGATGATATTCTGTTTCTGAAGTTCTTTGAGCACCATCATCATTAATGAACTCTTTCCGTATCGCCGAGGTGAATACAAAAGTATGTTCTGCCCACTTGTTAGTTCTCTAGTTAGCAGCTGCAGCTCTTCTTTTCTATCCGCAAAGTCCTCACCTGTTACTATTGTGCCATATTTGAAGGGATTTGGCATTTGTATCATCTTTTCATTGTTGTTGTCTCACTGGACGAAATACTTATAATGATCTTATACATTACTGTATTATACATTACTGTATTATACATTACTGTATTATACATTACTGTATTATACATTACTGTATAGTTGATCATTGTTATAATAATGTTACTATTAAAAGGTGTATCTTTTCATTGTTGTTGTCTCACTGGACGAAATACTTATAATGATCTTATACATTAATGTATTATACATTACTGTATAGTTGATCATTGTTATAATAATGTTACTGACTTCTGTATGCACCAATGTATTTTGTGATGAATTCCCCTAGTTCGCGCGCGCTTCAAGAGTGTTTGGAACGCAAAAACTTGCTCTTATCAGAATACTTCATGAAGCGTAGACTCTCTTCTAATGTTAATCCTTTTTTCGGCGCAATGCTTACTAACCATTTCCTGTCTTGTTGACTCAATTCAGAACTTGTTAAGATGTCCCATACGAGAGTTATGAAAGTATCTTCACCACGAATTGAGACGCGAAACGGTGCAACTTCTTCATATGACATGCTTAGCAGTTTATGTATTGCTCTTCTCAATTTTCCGGTCAGATGGATAGTGTATTTCCGCTCTCGTCCTTCCTTCTGTTTTTCATACCAATCAAGTAGTGAAAGCACTTCTGACTCAGATATTTCACCATCAAGCACTATGTCAATGCTGTCGACTTGATTCTTGATTCCCTCCGATTTTTCCAGCAATTTGTCGACATTTTCCATGACTTCTGGAAGTGACTGATTTGGAAATTCCCCTTTCTGAAACTGGTCTGTCACCCAAGCAATTGCAAGTCTGTTACGGTAAAGTTGCGACATAATTGACGAGTAAGTTATCTTTTTATTCCTTAGGAATTTCTCCAATTCAAGCCAGTCATCAACGGTTCCGGTCAACATGATAGATATTTTCATATTGTTCTGCTCTTGGCCATATAGACTTGGTCGGGATGATAAAACATTCGTATGTCAATTATATCTAGGAGAAGAGAAAAGCAGAGCCAAAACCAGCTTGGTGCACGTCACCGAACAGCTGTGGCAGACACGACCTGTGGGGTTTCGGCGAATTCTGATAAGCCGCACTCTTTCATGATCTCGGCGACATTAGGGTAGTAACCAAGCATATCCTCGATGTATTTTGTTTCTATTCCTTTCTTCTTTGCCACTTCCATGTCTCTTTTCATTCCGATGCTCGGCTTGTCCTTTTTCCTCAAACAGTAGAGCAAGAAATCACACTTTGCTATTAGCTCCTCACACTTGGTCATGGCCGTCTCTCGATCTATTCTTTCTTCGAGACCCCAATACATCTCATGAGGAGTTGCGGGCACAAAACTGTCCTTTGCTCTTGGATACAGATGTATCAAGAGGATGAGAAGTTCAAGAGAGCGTCTCAGCGGATTATCGTGATACGGGTAACATATGTATGCTTTGTGAGTTGTCGGCTCCTCTCCCAACCCTATCCAGTTGCCCACCTCAAGTGGCGTGGCATCAACTTTGGCGTCAGCAATGATTTTATCCACAATCTCGGGCCAAACGTTTGTCATACCTCTAATTGGACCAGTGCCCCTTTTCCATGCACCAGTAACAGTTTTGCTAATGCCCAAGGGTAGCCAAAGCTTCATTAGGACGCGATTTACACTCTCGCTGGAAACCCTTCTTTTTTCCCCTTTTCTTTTCCTGTTCTCATTGATTTTTTGCACGAGTTCGTCAAGTGTAAACTGTTGGCTTTCAATTGATGCGACGCCAACGTAGATTTCGTATATGAGATCTAATGTAGAATATGCAGGTATTTCGGTTCACCTCTCACTCCGCGTTATCTCTTCATTATGTGTTTGCATATAAATCTTTGCGCCACGTTTGCCAAATATTGCTGTATATACCAAGAAAAATATTATATACTTGACCATTGGTCATTATTGTTCGGCTGACAGAAAACTGGGTGACAAGCGATGAGTCGTGGAGGATGGGAAAAGTACTTGCCGCAAAAAGTCAAGGTCGGTGTTTCGGGTCGCTACTCGCCTGTCTATGGAAGCGTTGAATGGTCATTAACATCGGGAAGACGGAGGCGAAGACGATGAGTTGGAAACGCTATGAAAGGGAAACCGCGCGAAGACATCGCGGGCATCATGTTGGCGGATCAGGAAATCCCGACTACTTGCGAGGAGACGCTGTTGGTGAAGTCAAACATATGCAACGACCAGTGACAAAACCTGAGGTGATAAAACTACGCAAGAAAGGCGTCACTGAAATACATTCCATAAATGGTTTCACTGAGTCAGCGATAGACCACGTTCAAAGATATGACATGCAGGTCAAGCTTTTTCATCGCGGGAGGCGTGTAGCTTAGCACGCGCTAGAGGTGAAGATTCGAAACGGTCATTTTGCCCAGGTCTGTTGCTGTGCTTGGCATGCATGAAGTTGCATTTGCCTGTCCCATCAAGCGCTGGTCGTGTACGCGTTCAGCATCTGCAAAGGAGGTGAAAAGCCAAAATGCGAACGATGAATCAGAAAGGAAATTCATTTTCGGGTTACGTAATGGTTGCTATGGCAATCGTGCTTGTCATACAGTTTGGACTGGGCGTTGACTTGTGGTCTGCAGTCCAGATGAAGGTAAGCGACGGTATTCAAATAATCTCAGAAAAAGGGTACCAAATCACCGAAAATGTAAAATTCGAACAGATCAGGGCGACAGGAATTGAATTAACCAAGGAATCATGGGAAGCGTTCCTGCAAATTTGCGACCGACTGGTTCTGAGTTTCGGGCACCTTACAGTTTACGCAGACATCGAAGCTCGAGTAATGTTTGTATACAATGTTACACCACAACCAGCAGAAGTTTATTACGTGACATTCTGAGCATCTGCAAAAGATGGGATCTACAAACGAGACCTGCGAAGTTTGGATTATGGCGGTGCGCGTAGAAGAAAAAGGGGGATGTGCGGGAGATTTCGCCATTAGGTTTGAGGTGCAAATCCCACCCCGCCCGCTACGAAAACATATGGCTGCATAAGTCAGACGAATAGTGAAATATCCAGTCAATCAAGAAGAGGGAGAATGGGCGGGAGATAGTGGAGACATCGCCGCTTCATATGAAATTCGTCGCCCATTCTCCGAAGTCCAGAGTAATGGATTCTTTCTCTGGAAAAAACAGATACACAACGAAATAGTCGAGCGCTGAAACAGAATTAATCAACATGTGCTCAACTTAAACTCGTGCTGTGGCAGATAAAGCTCCCCCTTCGAAATGATGACTGCGTTGCCAATCAACCCGACTCTGTCAGGCGAAAGAATCTTCACAGTGAGTTTGCCTCCCCTTTGTGACGCCTGATAAGCCAGCATTTCCTTTTTCCCCAGTTTCTTCGACCAGAAAGGGCCCAGCACCGTGTGCGCTGCTCCAGTTACGGGATCTTCGTCTATCCCGAGACAGGGAGCAAAGAATCGTGAAACAAAATCATACTGTGCATGTCCTTTCGAGGTTACGATGACCCCCTCTATTTTCTCTTTTGTTCCCATAGATTTCATACGTTCAAAGTCCGGCTTCAAGTTCGTAAGAGTCTCCTCGTTCTCCAACAGAATCAGAAGGTCTCCTGTCTTCTCTGACAAATGCGCACTTATGAAATCGTCAATCCCTAATGCGCCCAGAAAATCGCGGCTTGGATCAGCAGGTATCGTCTCATAGCTTGGAAAGTCCAAGAGGATTCCACCGTCTTCAAGTCTTGCGGTCAATATTCCGCTTCTCGTCTCAAAGGACACCTCAGCCGCTCGGATTCTAATTTCATAGAAAAGGACTGCGGCGGTTGCGAGGGTTGCATGACCACAAAGATCCACTTCCGTCTTCGGCGTAAACCATCGGAGAGAAAAGAATTGTTGGTCTTTGACAGACTTCTGCGCAAGTTTCCGCAGAAAGGCAGTTTCAGACAAGTTCATCTCTGCTGCAATGGCTCCGAGTACATTGTCTTTGAAGGGCTGCTCCAGAAAGCACACAGCTGCAGGATTACCCTTGAAAGGTTCCTTGGTGAAAGCGTCAACGTGATAGAGAGGAATTCTGACCTTACTCATTCAGCCGCATCTCCAAATTCGCCTGTGCCTAATCGATTTTACTGCGAACCTTATATATTACAGTGCGTTCTGCCAAGATTTGCGGATTGGTCCGTGCTACTGCCAATCGTGTCACAACCAACACAACAGTCTTTTGACTCTCTAAACATAAGGAAGACGGTTTGAAGAGATTTGGGAAAAATCGCCATCAGAGATAGGGTTCAAATCCCACCCTGCCCTCTACAGAAACACTCCGGATAATGTTACAGAATGTTTTTAGTCGAATCTCTTTGAATCAGTATGTGATTCCAACGTTACGGGCACGCGCGTCTGTCTTGCCTAACGATATATGCCGTTTGGTAAAAAGGGGATATCGAAGCAAAGAAAAGCATCGGCAACTTCAAAAGGTTGTGGAAAGAAACAAGATATGTAAAAGGGGATCAAGTGCATTTGGGAACCAAAAAAGAAGTCAGGAACGAAGTCAAAAATAGTGGATGCAAGATCAGAGCAAGTAAGAATGGTCCCTATCTTGTTTCCGGTGGAGTTCCATTAGTCACACAAATAATTAGTATCGATACTGACGGAATTCCGAATGAATGGCGCCCGGGCAATAAACTCGAATTAAAGGAAAACTGCGCCCTTTGCCGTTGTGGGCAATCCAAGAACAAACCGTTTTGCGACGGAACACACGTAAAAATCAATTTTGACGGCACGGAAACGGCTAGCCGAGAGCGTTATATCGACCAAGCCGAAGAGATAGACGGTCCAGCCTTAACATTGACCGATGCTAAGGACTTATGCGCATCCGCTCGTTTTTGCCACCGAGCTGGCCAAATCTGGAACCTTATCCCACAATCAGGCAACCCGGAAGCTAAGAGAATTGCCATAGAAGAGGCTGGAGACTGTCCCTCTGGCCGTCTGGTGGTTTGGGATAAAAAAACCCGGAAACCACTTGAGCCTAAATTCGAACGATCCATCGGATTGATTGAAGATCCTCAGGTCAGCGTGAGCGGTCCAATCTGGGTGCGCGGCGGGATTCCGATTGAGTCTGCCGACGGTAAGACTTATGAAATCCGCAATCGCGTTACTCTTTGCCGTTGCGGCAAGTCTTCCAACAAGCCTTTCTGCGACAGCAGTCACTACCCAGAATAGCATGAACCAGGAGGGATGTTTGATGAGTAAAATCGATGTCGAGTATGGTCTTGATGATGTACTGAAATCCAAGGACAGAGTTGTCGTTCTTTTCTACGCGTCTTGGTGCCCTTTTTCTCAAAGGTTCTTGCCGGTATTTGAGAAGTATGCTAAGGACAAACCGCTTACGTGTCTGCGGATCGTGACCGACGACAAGGCGAGCCTTTGTGAGAAATACTCCGTGGAAGTTGTGCCCACAGTGCTTCTCTTTGAAAAAGGAAAAGTCAAAAAACGGTTGGACGGCGTGCCAGGAGTAGGATTGGAGGAAAAGCACCTAAAAAACCTGACTGATGCACACTGATTGGACGGGCTTCAACTCTGCATTTTTATGGGTTGATGTTCGTGAGTCAAGAAAAGTTGAAACCGGCTGCCACAAAACGAATGGAAGTGGCAACTCTCGGTGGGGGCTGTTTTTGGTGCACCGAAGCCGTTTTCAGTCAGTTGAAAGGCGTGGAAAAAGTTGAACCTGGCTATTCCGGCGGCAAACTGGAGAACCCGACTTATGAACAAGTCTCTACAGGAACAACAGGACACGCAGAAGCCGTGCAAATCACCTTCGATCCTAACGCTATATCCTATAAGGAAATCTTGGAAATATTCTTTTCAACGCACGATCCAACGACCCTGAACCGTCAAGGTCCAGACGTCGGCACTCAATACCGCTCAGTAATATTCTACCACAACGATCAACAGAAAGCAATTGCTGAGCAGGTGATCAAAGAAATTACTGAAGAAAAAATCTTCGATGCACCCATAGTAACACAGTTGGAACCGTTCAGAGTCTTCTACGAGGCTGAAGACTACCACAGAAACTACTTCAAACGTCACCCAGAACAACCTTACTGCAGTCTGGTTATCGCACCGAAACTCGCAAAGCTCCGGGAACTCTACATGAGCAAACTGAAACTGCAGGTATAGCAAACGTCCGAGCTGTTCCTCCATCGCTCTCTGCAGAAAACCCGCCGCGTATGTGACGAATGCTGCATCTCCGCCGGCGACTAAACACTTCAAAACTGCACCGAATCCACGCACCACGTACCCACAACACAATCACTTAAACCAAAGCGAAAACCCAAATCGAAAGCAACAATAGGCATGGAGAAAGCTTGCAAAAGCATATTAACATTTCTTGATAATATTTCGTTTCATGAACTATGAAGAAAGACAGGAAATAATCGCTCATTCGCCTATTTCTTTTGCGTATCTGAAGCGTTTCAACGCTGCCGCGGGTGTTCTACATCTCATCCAAGGAATTCTAATGTTGACTTTGGGCTTGATGCTTAACTGGCCAGTGAAGGTGTACACTTTCTATCTCAATGCAGCGGGTCCTCCACCGTGGTTGCCGAGCATCCAATCCCTTTTCACATTCAACAACCTAGGGGTGATACTTGCGGCTTTTCCTCTGATTTCTGCGATAGCCCATTTCACGATTGCTTATCCGAAGAACAAGAGCTACAACGAGAACCTGAAGAAGGGCATGAATCCCTACCGCTGGTACGAGTACGCCCTCTCAAGCTCCATAATGATAGCCTTGATATCAACGTTCGTCGGCATCCTGGATTTCTGGTCACTCACAATGATTTTTGTGCTGAACGCAATGATGATAATGTTCGGGTACCTGATGGAATTCGTGAACCAGAAAACCGAGAAGACCAACTGGTCCGCCTTCAACCTGGGCTGCATCTCCGGCGGCCTCCCATGGATCGTGATTTTCGCCTACTTCGTAGGCGCCGTCACCTCAGCAAGCCCGGGTCTAGGTCCACCAACCTTCGTGTACTTCATACTCTTCACCTATCTCCTACTCTTCATGGTCTTCGCAGTCAACATGGTCCTGCAGTACAAGGGCGTTGGCCGCTGGAAAGACTACCTATACGGCGAAAGAACCTACATCGTCCTCAGCTTCGTAGCAAAAACACTCCTAGCCTGGCTCGTGTTCGCCGGAGTATTCGGACCACACTGAACATCTTCAACAACCCCCTCCCTTTTCTCTATCACTCCGAGTCCCAGCCCAACGGGCAGCCCACATCTCGCACAGTGTGCCCACAGTAAACAAGCACATCCGCCAACGACATCCCTAATTCTATCGGCAACCATCTCACGAGACATATTCCACAACCCACACTCTTTCCGTCACCACTGCCCCCGAACTCCCAGAAACATTCGCGGACCCTCCAACTTTTGACCCTCAAAAGCCTCGCGGAATTTAGTAAAAAAAGCTTCAAACCAACATGTTTCAACAATGTTTTGACACTCAAAGAAATCACGGTTTGAGTACTCAAACACAAGGCCTCAAGACCCAACACAAACAACCGTGCACGCATCCCACTTAGGAAACCAAACACACTAGCATCATCAGCAGACGCGGCGGGTAGGCTGTGCGCTCGCACATAACTAGAAAAGTCCAAGCATGCGCTATGTCCTTACTTGTGTCAGACGCAGAGTGTTCAAGAGCAGAAGCATGGTTACGCCATCGTCACCCGAAGCCACGGTAAACCATAACGGAATAAACCCGAACAGCCCGAGGGCGCCGAGAACGATTTTGACGGCCAACGATGCAACTATGTTCTGTTTAGCAATACTCACGGTCTCATTGCTGAGCTTCACAAGGTACGGGATCTGAGATAATTCGTTTTTGACCAGCACGATGTCGGCCGATTCCACGGCAACGTCTACTCTGCTGCTCCCCATCGCGATTCCCACGTCTGAAGCTGCAAGAGCGGGAGCATCATTAACGCCGTCACCCACCATCGACACTGTTCCATACTCTGCCTTGATCTGACCAAGAATCCTCAGCTTGTCTTCGGGAAAAAGTCCAGAATACACATCATCGATACCAAGTTTTCTCCCGACCTCCTCTGCTATTTCCTGCTTATCCCCTGTCAACATCACCGTATGAATTCCAGACTTTTTCAGTGTCTTCACCGCTTCAGCTGCGTCCTTTCTAACCTCGTCCATAACACAGAAGGAAGCCACAGCAGTCTTGTCCATCGAGACACACACTGCAGTATGCTTCTCATTTTCATAACTCTCACTTATCCGTTCGCAGTTGCAATCGTGCTGTTTCATAAAGTCCATGTTACCAACAACAACATGAACGCCATCAACATAACCCGCCATGCCCTTGCCCGGAACCTCTTCCACGTTCTTGACCTCGAGCTCGTCATAATTGAGATTGCGCTCCTTTGCCTTTCTGACGATGGTTTGAGCAAGCGGATGATTTGAGAACTGTTCCAACGCGGCCGCATATTTCAAAGCATGCTGACCAGATTTTTCGATGGAATCAACATCATTCACGACAGGCTTTCCCAAAGTCAATGTGCCCGTTTTGTCAAAGACAATAGCTTTGACTTTCGCCAACTTTTCAATGTAGATTCCCCCCTTAACGAGAACTCCTTTTCGGGCGGCAACAGTCACGGCCGTGAAAATGGTTGCCGGAACCGAAATAACGAAAGCACTCGGGCAGGAAATCACCAGGAGAATTAGGGATCTATAGAGCCACATGCTGAATGATCCACCAGTCAACCTTGGGATTACCAGTGCCGTGAACGCGGCAAGGCCTATGACAATCGGCACGTAGACGCGGGCAAACCTGTCAACCAACCTTTCAATCGATGCCTTTCTCTTCCTAGATTCAACGACAAGCTTCACGATTCTGGACACCAACGTGTCTTCAGCACCCTTGTTTATAGCCACTTTGAGAATGCCACCCGAGTTCATAGTGCCTGCATAAACGCAGTCTCCAGCCCTCTTCAGAATCGGAACGGACTCTCCCGTAACAAGTGATTGATCAACAGAAGAACAGCCTTCAACCACACTGCCGTCAAGCGCGATTCCTTCTCCGGGTCTCACCATCATAATCATGCCCGCCCGGGCTTCTTTCACATCAATCGTTTTTTCAGAACCATCCTCAATTATCGAAGCCTTATCAGGCATGAACCGCGAAAGCTTCTCAACCGTTTTCATCGCGCGATCCTGTATGTAGCCTTCAAAATACTCTGCCAGCGAATACAGAAAAAGCACGGTTGCAGCCTCAAAAAGAAAACCCAAATACGCGGCACCCAAGGCTGCAACAGACATCAAAAACTCCACTGAAAACCTTCTCTCCACGATAAGCTCCTTCAAACCAAGAACACCAACGTACACTCCTCCTGCAATGACGGCGACATAGTAGACTATCCTCGATACGCTTGCAGGCGTGTTCAGCAACGGTATCGCAAAACCAAGCGGAATTCCTTGTAGCAAGAGATCGAGCAAGCCTGAAATGGCAATTGTCAGACCGAATGCCAACGCTAGAAAGATCCACGTTCTGTTGCTTTCACGCCGCTCACGTTGTTCCGGTTCTGGTTTGTCCGTCCAGCTCATCCCGCATCATATTCAGCAAGATGCAGGTTACCATATTAAATTAGTGCTAATGAACGCGGGCAAAATATTAATAGGCTAATATCAATATCCTGCTATGTTAATAGCTGCCGTGGGTGGTTTGAATGACTGTCATAAGCATAACCCTTCCAGGCGACCTTCTCACAAAGTTCGACGATTTCATGAAAACACGCGGATACTACAGCAGGTCAGAAGCCTTCCGAGACGCGATAAGAAACCTCATTGCTGAATCGGACATTGCCAGAACAGAGACTGGCGAAGTAGCCGCCACGATAATGATTACGTGCGACTACGCCAGGAGAGACGTTGACCTGAAGATGACAGAGGTCAGGCACGAATTCGACGATGTAGTCGTGGAGAACGTCCATAGGCACATTGATGACAAGTATTGCCTGGAAATATTCATTGCCCAAGGAAAAAACAAGCGAATTCTCGATTTAATCGGAAGGGTCAGAGGAATGCGAGGCATTCAACAGGTCAAGGCCATGTTTATGTCCTTATAATCACACGTGTCAAAATGTGCCTCTTAACATCCGATGTCTGCACTCGTCTATCAGTGCGGTCGCCGGGATTTGAACCCGGGTCGTCGGCTTGGGAAGCCGATGTCCTAGCCAGGCTGGACTACGACCGCGCCATACACTAAAAGCTGATAAGACGGGAATAGGGTTAAACTTTTATTTAGCTTTCTCTCATGCAAGGTCGGAGTTATACAGCAGAACTGAATGGTCAGCTCAGAATCGATCTCTCTCTTCCGGAGCTTTGGTTGGACGCGAATGCGCGTGTTTTGAGAAGTAGACGGTGATCACTATGAGAATTGCTGAGACGGCCGCAAAGATGTACATTAGGCTTCGCACGTTTTGCAGGTTTTGACTGTAATCTGAAAGATGGTCTTGATAGGAACGATTCAAGTCCAAGTAGCTTTGTTGAAGCTGACTGTAATTTCCCAGCAGATCAGCGTAGCTGCTGAGGAGTCCGTTATACGTCGTGTTCAGATTGTGCAAGTCTGCTTGCAGCTGCGCGGTGTAGTTGCCAAGAAGTCCATAGTACGTTGCGTTCAACGTGAGGAACTCGTCTAAGAGTTGGTTGTAGAGATCCATGGTTTTTGAAGAGATTATCAGGATTGTCTGGTTGTTCTGCGGGTATGTGAAGTATAGGTAGCTGAATGCGGTGTTTTGGGTGTTCAGCAGAGTCGGAGTGATTTGTTCTCCACCGACGATTACGCTGACTGAGGTGTTCATTAACCCCTTTGGAATCGCGATGCGCGAGAAACCGACCGTGTCTTCTGAGCCTGCTACGTTGAACTGTATTATCTTGTTCCCTGTTTCTGTTCCAACTTCGAACCCGAAGTCAGAGACTGTTGAGTTGCTGATGAGGGATATTTGATACGTTTCGCGTGCTAGGGTTGCGTCGAAGCTGGAGAATTCTCCCATTAAAGGATAGGGATCTCTGATGCCCGCGGTCAGGTTGTAGGCTTCTTTGCCTATTCCGTCTCCGCGGTCATGACCTGCATAGTTACTCCAGTGGTTGCCTTCACCTGCGTAGTACCATGTGTTTCCCACGCCGTAGCTGTCAACTTGGATCGTGTCGTAGAAGTTGTTGTCGTAAAAAGTGTTATAACTGCTGAACGAGATGACGTCTCCCGGGTAGTTGCCGGCAAGAGTGTTGCCTGAGAGAATGTTACCGCCGGAAACGTAGATGCCAAACCCTCCGTTGTTGCCTGAAATCAGGTTTCCCGAGAGTGTGTTGTTGTTCGAGGTGAAGTAAATGTTGATTCCGCCTTGCGTGTTTGCTGTTATTGTGTTGTCCGAGATTACGTTGTCGCTGGAGTATTGGAGGACAATTCCCTGTTGAGAATTCTCCACTGTGTTGTGGCTTATGGTATTTCCCTTGGAACTGAACATGCTTATTCCGCTGTCGGGGTTTAAATCGCTTCGAATCGTGAAACCTTCGATGATAACGTTGTCGGCCGTTATGTTGATGATGAACTGGTTGTTTTCTCCCTGAATGATTGTTTGGTCTCTGCCTTCGCCGATCAGGGAGATGCTTTTGTTAACTACTAGGCTTTCTTGGTATGTTCCTGCGCGGACGAGTATGGTGCTTCCTGTTGTTGCATTGTTGTTGATGGCTGCCTGAATTGACTCAGAGGGGTTGACAGTTACAATATCGGAGTCTGCTTTTGCGGGCAGTTCGAACCCGGAAGGTAATATTGACAGCAGACACAGGATTAGGCACAGAACTGAAATGGTTTTTTCGAATTTGACCGATTTCTTTGTACTCATACAAATCACCTGACATTAGGTTGGAACGTGCATATCCTGCCTTGACAGTGTACTTCCGAGCACGAAAGAACCTGCGATGGCTAACAGAAAAGCAGACACGAAGATGATTGGACTGACAACGGGCTGTATAACATCCCAAAGAATCGTGGCATACGATGCGGCGACCAACAATGCAAGAGCAAACGTGTAAGCTTTGGTTTGGACGTTGAGTTTGCCTACGGGGCTTTCCTGAAGCCGATTTAACGTGGAGTTCAGCAGGTTCTGGGCCTGCTTTATCTGTTCGTCCGTTGCCAGAATGGTCATGTTCTTGTCAACGTCTTGGAATTTGAAGCTTGAAAGGGCGTATTTCTGCAGTTCCCAAGGCTTCTTCTTTGGTAAGATCTTGACTATGTTGCTTTTCTCCATTTTCTTCAGTATTGTCTGGATTTTTCGTACCAGCTGAACGTCGGCTGTTTTCTCCTCTCCGTACAGTCTCTTTATGATGTCTTTAACATCCGGGAAGTACAGTTCCAGCTGGAAGGAGGCTATTGCCTTGGCGAGGCCGAACTGATGTTCGCCCTCGCGCAAGCGTATGCTGCTAATCTTGTAATCTGCGCTCATAGTCTCCTGTAGGAACTGTATCTCGCTTGGCGTCAATCTAGGGTCAGACAAGCTCGCTACCCATTCAATACTGTCAGTTGAAACAATATAATAAATGCTTCGTGGCCTGAATACTTATTTTCAATAGGTTTACGTGTCTGGAGGGTCTGTTTTCAACTCGTTCAACGGAAACAAGCTCTAAGATTGTCAATGAAGCTATGTATAGGTTGGTGCGGAGCATGGGAGACCGTGTGAGGAGCGCGGAGTTACTGTGCTTGCCGATTGGCAAGAAGTATAGTCTGAGTACTTTGGAGCCTCTGCACAAGAAGTATAGGAGCCACTTTGAGATCATAGGTTTGGTACTGGAGGCCGTTAAGGCTTCTAGTGCCACTCCCTTCTCCATCATGACACATGCGCGCATCAACTGTATGCAAGTCAAGAAGTACCTGGTGTCTTTGACTGAGATAGGGTTTCTTGAAGTTGAAATCAGGAGGAGCAGGATTTTCTACAGGGCCAGCAAGGAAGGTCTTGACTTCCTAAGGCAGTATTATGTTTTGCTTGAGATGCTGTTAACTGCCAGAGTGTAAGACGACGGAAGAATGCTCGGAGACAACGTTGCAGCTTATGCTGGGCAAACGGGCCTATGTTGGGTTTCGAGGCCTTGT
>Ga0116138_1000999_pt1 | contig 16088 bp, 12 predicted proteins | sample June2015DPH_20_1_2_FD_88971 | JGI IMG/M metagenome (GOLD analysis project Ga0116138, IMG submission 88971) | Peatland microbial communities from SPRUCE experiment site at the Marcell Experimental Forest, Minnesota, USA - June2015DPH_20_150 | ecosystem: Environmental > Terrestrial > Soil >... | reverse complement strand
GAACGGATGCGAGGCTCGGGGGGCAGGTAAGGGTGAACGTCGTCCCTTTGCCGGCCACCCAGGTCACCTCGACACCGCCGCGGAGAGCCACCATCGCGGCCCGGACGATGTCGAGCCCCACCCCGCGCCCGGAGATCATCGTGGCGTCGGTGGTGGTGCTCAAGCCGCCCTCGAAGATCCCCCGCACCAACGCCTGTTCGTCCGCCGGCGCGGGACGGCCGAGGCGTGCCAGGCGCGAGCGGATTGCCGTCACATTGAGGCCGGCCCCGTCGTCGGCCACCGTGATCGCGATCCTGTCGCCCCGAAAGGCCGCCCCGATCGTGATCCGGCCCCGCCGAGGCTTGCCGGCCGACTCCCGCTCGTCCGGCCGCTCAATGCCATGAGCCACCGCGTTCCGCACCAGCTGCAGCAGGGCTTCACGCACGCGATCGAGCACGGCGCGGTCCGCCTGCACATCACCGCCCACGATCTCGAGCTCGACCTCCTTGCCCGTTGCGGCCGCCAGATCGCGAGCGGCGCGAGGAAGCCCGTCGCACGCGTCCGCCAAGGGCCGGAGCCGCACTCCCCGGACCCTGCCGAGAACCTCGTCGGCCGCGCGCGAGACCCTGCGGGCGTCGCGACCCAGCCCGGCCGCCAGCCGCGCGCCGTCGTGCGCGAGCCGATGCAGCCGTGCATCCAGATCGTCGAGCGCCCCAGCCGCGCCGGGCGGTCCCGACCGCTCGAGGATGAGCCGGAGACGCCGCGCTGTTCGCCGCCAGTGGGAGACGGTGGCGGCCAGGCCGTCCGCGACCGCCTCGAGCTCCGCGGGGCGACTCGCGTTCCCCGCGGCGGCCACGAGCAGCTGGGTCGCGGAGCCGAGCAATGCGTCCAGCGCCCCGGGCCGGACCCGGACCTCGCCGTCGCCGCTCGGGGCCGGCGGGACGAACGCGGGCGCCGCGCTGCGCGCGGCGGCGCCCTCGGCCCGGCTCCGCAACAGCCGCAGGCGCTCCGCCACGCCGTCGAGCAGGCCTTCGGGCACGGCGGCGCCCTCCGCGAGACGCTTGTGCGCGTCCTGCAACGCATCCGCCGCGGCGAAGAGCGCCTTGAAGTGCTCCGGCTCCAGGTTCCTCTTGCCGTCGCGTACATCGGACAGGAGCCCCTCCGCCGCATGGCACGCGGTCTCGACGGGCGGCACGCCCGCCGCCCGCGCGGCCCCCTTCAGCGTGTGCGCCACGCGAAACAGCGACTTGAGCCGCTCCGGATTCCCGGGCTGCGCCTCCAGCGCCAGGAGATCCGCGTTCATCACCCTGAGCTGCTCCTCGAACTCGGAGACGAATGTCGCCAGGAGCCGCGTGGCAAGCGCGTCCTGCGCTGTCACACGCGCCCCGCCTTCACCGAGCCGTGATGGTTGCCGCCGACAAGGTCCAGTAGCCTCGTCCCGAGGGCGTTGAGATCCTGCGCGGCCCGCTCGGCCTGTTTCGTGGAGGCCAGGTTCTGCTGGGTCGCGCCGTGGATGTTGGCGATCGCCTGCCGGATCTGAGCCATGCCGACCGCCTGCTGCCCTGACGACGCCACGATCTGCGCCGCCGCCTGCGCTGCCTCGCCCGCCGCATCCGCCAGCGTGCGAATGGTCTCGCCCGCCTCGGTGACCTGCTTGGTGAGGGACCCGACCTGCTTGGTGCCCTGCTCCGTCGTCATCACCGCGGCGCTGGTGGCCCGCTGGATCTCGCCGAGGATCTGCCGCACCTGGACGGTCGCCTTCTTGGACTGCTCCGCCAGGCTCTTGACTTCCGCCGCCACCACGGCAAAACCGCGGCCCGCCTCGCCGGCGCGGGCCGCTTCGACCGACGCATTCAGGGCGAGGATGTTCGTCCGCTCCGCGATGTCGTTGACGGCGGCGATGATCTCTCCGATCGCCTGAGCCTGCTCCGCCAGGACGAGGATGCTTCCGGCGATGGAATCCACCTGCACCTTCACGGCCGATATGCCTTCAACGGATTCGTCCACCGCGCGGCGACCTGCCTTGCCGATCTCCGCCGCACGCTGCGCCGAATCCGCCACGGTCTTGGCGCGCTGTGCCGCCTGCTCCGCGGTCTGGGCCACCTCGTCCGCCGTCGTCACGGTCTCAGCCACGGCGGCCGAGGACTCCGCGGCGCCCGAGGCCTGCTGTGTCGTGGCGGCAAGGATCTCCGCCGCGCTGGACGCCAGGGTGCTCGCCGTCTCCCGGAGGGGGCGGTTCACGGCGCGGCTCAACAAGGTGGAACCGATCACCACCACCGCGAACCCCAGGAGCGTTCCAAGCACAACGCCCCAGGTGGTCGCACGAGCGGTGGCACTGGCTTCGGCAGCCCTCTGCTCCAGTAGAGCCCTTTCTTCGGTCTCCATCTCACCCGTCACCCGGCGCACGGCATCCATGTTGCGCTTGCCTTGCTCCGTCTTGATGGCGGCTACGGCCGGTGCCAGACCGCGTTGCCTGCGCAAGTCAGTGGTCCTCTGAGTCCAGGTGACTTCGGCCTCGAGAAGCGGCAGTAACGAATCAATCCGGCGCTGCTGTGCCGGGTTGTCTGCCGTCAGCCGACGCAGTTCCTGGAGCACGGCGGTGATCTGGGGCACGGCAGCCGTGCGGGGCTCCAGGAAGCGCTCCACCCCAGTGAGGATGTAACCGCGTTCTCCGGTTTCGAGGTCCTGCGCCGTGGAGAGCAATGCCTCGATCTGCGTCAGCACTGCGTGGGTGTGGTCGACCAAGACGCTGGTTCTCAGGAGCGAGCGCGACGCGAGATAGGCGATCGCGCCCTGCGCCACGACGACCACCAAGCAGATGCTGAAACCGGCCGAGAGCCTCTTCGCGATCGTCCATCTCATACGTCACCCCCGTGAATGTCGGCGCCGGCCGCGCCACCGTATCTTCATCCGTGAAGCCGCAGCAGCCGCCCGCCGTCGAGCACGACCAGTGCGTCCCCGGTGACGCCGCGCACGTAATCGCGTCGTACCGCCACTCCGTCCGGCAACTCGCGTACTTCCGACTCGCGGAGGCTCCGGGTCTCCAGCACCGCGTCTACCAGGATGCCGAACGCGGCGCGCGCCTCGCCCATCACGATGACACGGCCCAGATCGTTCAATGCCGCGGTTGACAGTCCGAGCAGCGGCCGGAGATCGAGCACGGTCAGCAACCCACCCCGCCACGCCGTCACGCCCAGCACCGGCGCCTTCGCGCCCGGAAGGAGGGCCAGGTCGGCCAGGGGAAACACCGCCACCACGAAGCGCGACTCGATGGCATAGCGCTCGTCCGCGAGGACGAAGCTCACTGCCTCGAAGGTGCCACTGACGGCCCGGCGCTCCACGGGTCGCGCCAGCACGCGGGCTCGCTCCTCGAGCAGGGCGCGCACCTGTTCGCCCGTCACGCAGCGGCCTCGGTCAGCAACTCGAGCTCCGCGCCCACGAGGTCGGCGAGCCGGCCGGCGGCCTCGCCGCCCGATGCAGGTACGATCCCGTCCCGCGGCACGCCGGCGAGCAGGGTCGCCGCGTTGGTGAACGCGCTGCGGGCGCCCGGGACGTCTTCCAGCCCAGCCAACGCGGCTCCATGCGCCAAGTGGCCCATGGCCAACCCCCGATCCAGGTAGAGCGCCTTGCGGGCGGCCACCGCCGCGGCGTCGTAGCGGCGCGCCGCGGTGAGCAGCGACGCATGGAGCAGACAGAGTTCAGCCGACATCCCGTGCCGCTCGAGCGCCAGTGCACAGGCGCGCTCCGCTTCACCCAGCTCGCCGCCATTCGCCAGGGCGCGGACCAGCAGAACGGACACGCCCGCTTCAGCTCCCGGCCTTCCCACGGCCCGACGCGCGGCCTCGGCTGCCCCGTCGTAGTCGCGCACGGCGTAGCAGCGCGCGGCCACCTCCGCATCGGAAGCCGGCACGGGATTCTGCACGGTCTCCAGGCGCACCGGCTCCAGCGCAGGGGCCGGCGGCTCGGCGACAACCGCAGGCGTGGGCGCCAAATGCGCCCGAGGCGGCGGCAGAATGGACGCGAACGAAACGGCCGCCCCCTTCGTCCGCCGGTACATCAAGCCGGCGCTGCTCACCACCACGTGACAGGAGACCAGATCAGCCAGCATCGGGTCGGAGGCGCCGAGCACCAGCCAGCCGTCGGCGGCGAGCGAGCGGAGCAGTTGATCCGCCACCCGAGCCACGGTCTCCTGGTCGAAGTAGATGAGCACGTTGCGGCAGAGAATCAGGTCCATCCCTACGATGCCGGAGGCGGCCGAGGGGTAGCCGGCGTCCGCGAGATTCAGGTATCGGAATTCGACGACGTCACGGTACTCGCGGTGAAGCTCGAACTCGTCGTCCACCTGGTCGAAGTGTCCCGCGACGACGTCCTCGGCCACACCCCGGAACGACCAGCGCGTGTAGCGCGCACTCCGCGCCTTGGCGAGCGCGCGCCGCGAGATGTCGGTGCCGACGGTGCGCGCGCGGGCGCTGACCCGGGAGGCGAGGATGGCCAGGGTGTAAGCCTCCTCGCCCGTCGCGCACCCGGCGCTCCATAGACGCAGGGGCCCGGAGTCCGAGGTCCGGGACCGGAGCAGCGCAGGGAGGACCTCCTGCTCGATCAAGGCGAACTGGTCCGGATCGCGGAAGAAGTACGTCTCGCCCACCGTGACCCGCCCAGCGAGATCGTCCATCAAGGCCGGAGTCACCGCGAGATCTGCGAGATAGACCACGGGATCGCTCACGCGCGCGCTCCGCATTGCGTCGGCGAGCGCGGACCGGAAGGCCGCAGTCCTGGCGGGGCCGACCACCAGCCCCGTGCGCGCTCGAACCAGCGCGGCGGCTTCGTCCACGAAGAGGACCGAGAGATCGGCCGTGGTGCTCACTGCCGGCCGGCCAGCTCGAGGGCCGCATCCAGCGGTTCGCCCTCGTCGAGACAGAGGAACCGCTCGAGATCATGGATGACGAGCACGCCGTCTGGCAGCCGCGCTACGCCTGCCACCAGTGTAGATCCAGGCGCGACACGCCCGGCGGGCTCCACGGCGTCCTCAGTCACCGTGACGAGATCAAGAGCCCGGTCGACGCGCAGCGCGACGGAGCGCGCCCCGGCACGCGCGACGATCAGGTGCTGGTCGGGATCCACCGCAACAGGCGGAAGGCCGAAACGCACACGGATGTCGAGCACCGGGACGAGGATCCCCCGCACGTTGATCACACCCTCCACGATCGCCGGAGCGCCCGGCAGAGCGGCCGACGCCACCACGCGCAGCACCTCAACGACCGAGGAGGCCGCCAGGGCGAACCGGTGCTCGCCCAATGCGAACACCAGCAAGTCAGGCACAGGCGCCGTGCCGCTCAGCGTCGGCGACCATCCGGCGGGCCACCTGGAGCAAAGGATCCAGGCCTTTCGCCTTGTCGAAGAAGTAGTCGGCCCCCAGCTCCGCGCACCGCGCGCGGTACTGCTCGATCGGGTAGTTGGTCAGGACCGCGACCACGGGCGGAGGGGCAAGGCGCTTCGCGGCTTCCAACACGAACAGACCGCTCCCCTGCGCCAGCCTCAGGTCCAGCACCACGAAGTGCGGCTTCAGGCTCTTGATCTCTGCCACTGCCTCGTCGGCGCTCTCGGCCACGCCGACGATGCGCACGTCCACCAGCTCCTCCAACGCCTCGACCACCCGGTGCCGCATCAGGCCACTGTCTTCGACGACGAACACGTCCACTGAATTGCCTCCGACTGCTGCAAGATCGGCGGCGCACCGACGTGCACCGCCGTCCGAAAGCTGCCGCACGCCGGTGAGATCGGCTGTCAGCCTGGAGCGCGGCATGATGTGCGGCCAATCCTACAAGAGCCGACACGCGTTATCGGGGTTCGGTCACGAAGGGGTGTTCCATTGTGCCCGCGCCAGATGAGGAGTACACTCGGAGGCGATGGCGCGAGTGCTCGTCGTGGACGATCAGCCGCAGGTCCGGCGCCTCATGGTCCGGCTGCTGGAGCGCGCGGGGCACACGACCGCGGAGGCGAATGGCGGCGCCGAGGGCCTGCGCCAGCTGGCCGCGCAGCCCGCGGACTTGGTCGTCACCGACCTCTTCATGCCGGACATGGACGGCCTGGAGTTCATGCGGGAGGTGGCGCTGCGCCGTCCGGGGATGAGGGTCATCGCCGTCTCGGGCGGGGGATTCATGGACGCCGCGAGCATCCTGGCCGTGGCCACCCAGCTCGGTGCCGTGCGCACGCTCAGCAAGCCCTTCGACCAGTCCGGGTTCCTCGCCCTTGTCGAAGAGGTCCTCGCCGCCTAGGAAGCCGCCCGCCGGAGTGCCGCCTTGATGCGGGCCACGAAGCGCGCCGGCTCGATGGGCTTCCGGATGTAGTCATCGGCGCCCTCGTCCATCACCGCCACCTCCACGCCCTCCTGCTGCTCGCCCGTCAGCACCACGACCGGGAGTCCCGCCGTTCGGGGGGCGGCGCGGATGGCGCGCAGCACGGACCGGCCGTCCATCTCCGGCATGTTGAGGTCCAGGACGACCAGCTCCACGCGCTCCGTCTCGAGCAGGCTGCGCAGGGCCGTCGCACCATCGGCGGCCTCGATCACCTGGTAACCCTGTCGTTCCAGCAACTCGCGGGCGAGGATGCGCACCAGGCTGTCGTCGTCCACGAGCAGGATGGTCGGCGCCTTCTCGGGCTCGGCCACCGGCTCGCTCGCGGCCTCCGGCGCGACGGTCTGCGCCGACTCCCCGAGCACCCGGTCGATCTCCTCCAGCGTCGTCAGACCCGCCTGCACCAATTCCGCCGCGACGTCCCGCATCGGCCGCATGCCGGCGGCCCGGGCGGCGTCCGCGAGCTGGCGGGCACCCGCGCCCTGCCGGATCATCTCCCCGATCTCGGGCGCGAGCACCGCCACCTCGAGGACGGGCAGGCGTCCGCGGTATCCCGTCGTGCCGCAAGCCTCGCAGCCGCGCGCGCGGACCACCTGCCGCACTCCGTAGATCGCCGCCAGCTGCGATTCCCGTGGGTTGAGGGGCTCGTCGCTGCGCACCCGGAGCGAGCACGCCCGGCAGATGCGGCGCACGAGGCGCTGTGCGAGCGCGCCCCGCAGGGCATCGGCGAGGAGCGCGGCGTCCACGCCGAGATCCCGGAGGCGGGTGACCGACGCGAGGGCATCGTTGGCGTGCAGCGTCCCCAGCACCAGGTGGCCGGTGATGCTGGCGCGCACGGCGATCTCGGCGGTCTCGAGGTCGCGGATCTCGCCCACCATGATGACGTCGGGGTCCTGGCGGAGCGCGGCGCGCAGGGCGCTCGCGAACGTCACGTTGCGCTTGCGCTCGACCTGCACCTGCGTGATCCCCTTCAGCTCGTACTCGATCGGGTCCTCGACCGTCATGATGTTGATGGGATGCGCCGACAGCTCCTTGATGGCGGCGTAGAGCGTCGTCGTCTTGCCGGACCCCGTCGGACCCGTGATGAGCACGATGCCGTCGCGGTTGCCGAGGAGCCGCCGCAACGCCGCCTCCTCCGGCTTCGGCAGGCCCGCGTCGACGAGCGCGACGGCTCCCTGAGGGTCGAGGACGCGAATGACGACCTTCTCCGCCTCCCGCGTCGGGACGGTCGAGATGCGCAGGTCGTACACCTTCTCCCGAACCCGGATGCGGGCGCGGCCGTCCTGGGGCCGCAGGCGGTCGGCGATGTCGAGCTTGCCGAGGATCTTGATGCGCGACACGACCCGATTGAGCGCCGGCATCGGGAGGTGCATGAAGGGCAGCATCACCCCATCCACGCGGAAGCGGATGACCCCGCCGCTCCGGCCCGGCTCGACGTGGATGTCGCTGGCCCGATGGCTGACCGCTTCCTGGAACAGCGCGTTGGTCAACTTCACGACCGGCGCGGATTCCGCCTCGTGCGCCCCCACCCCCTGCCCGTCGGCCTCCTCGATGATGGTGACCCCGTCGGCGGCTCCCGCATCCACGGTCCGGAGAATGGACTCCACCGACCGATCCGGAGCGTACTGCCCGTTGATCGCGCTCTCGATGGCCTCGGGCGGCGCCACAACGAAGGTGGGGGTGCGGCTCGACGCGAAGCCCAGCATCTGCTCCGCCTCTACGTCCATCGGGTCGGCGGTCGCCACGACGAGCCGCCGGTCGTCCTCACGCACCGGGAAGATGAGGAACTGGCGGGCGACCTTCTCGGGCACCAGCTTCGCCGCGGCCGGCTCGGCCGAGCCCAGGTCGGCGACCTCGAGCCGGAAGTGGCGCGCCACCAGCCGGGCCAGATCGTCCGCCGACACGCCGCAGGCTGCGGCCACGCTGCGCCACACCTCGGCTATCCCGGCCCCCTCCGGCGAAGGCGGGCACGCGTGTCCTGCCCGCTCCACAATGGCTACCAGCCAGTGCGCCCGCACGGCGCTCAAACTCCACCCGCAGCGGCAACCGCGAGGTACGCACAGACGCTCTTGTGTTCCCGTTGGACCACGCCAATCAGCCCTGCGGCCGCGGCGCGGTCGCCGCCCCGCCCTGCAAGCTCGAGCGACTGGAGCGCCTCGGCCAGCCCGTGCGCCCCGAGCTGAGCTGCGGAGGACTTGTAGGCGTGCGCGGCCAATCGGACCCGTTCCCCATCCCCGGACTGGACCGCGTGCTCGACCGCTGCGATGCGGTCCGGCGCGTCGTGGAGGAACGACGCGACGAGAGTCTCGAGCATGTCCTCCACTCCGCCCTCCCGCAGCGAGCTGCGCAACGTGGCGAGGTCCACGGGCACGGCCGCGCCTGCGGGGCCCCCGGCGGCTTCCGCGGCGGGGCCCTCCGGCGCCGCGGCCCACCCCTCCACGGCCGCGAACAGCTGGTGCGGCTTGAACGGCTTGGTGACGACCGCGCTCATGCCGGCCGCCAGGAACCGGTCGCGATCGTCCGCGAACGCGTGCGCCGTGACGGCCACGATGGGGAGGCGCTCACACCCGGGGATGGAACGGGCCTCCCGCGTGGCCTCGAGCCCGTCGAGCTCAGGCATGTTCACGTCCATCAGGACCACGTCGTACCGGCCGGTCCGCAGCGCCTCGAGCGCCTCACGGCCGTTCGCGACGACGTCCACATCGTGTCCGCGCTTGGCCAGCAGCCCGCGCGCCACCTGCTGGTTCACCACGTTGTCTTCGGCGACCAGGATATGCAGCCGCCGGCGCGACTCCACGATCGTGTGGCGGGTCACCAGGCGGCCGCTCGCCGCCCCGCCCACCAGCACCGCGATCGCCGCCTCCAGCAGCTCGATCCGCGGGACCGGCTTGGTGAGGTACCCGGTGATGCCCAGCTCCTGGCAGCGCGCCGCATCGCCCCGCCGGCCCGCCGAGGTGAGCATCATCACCCGCGTGTCCACAAGCCGCGCTTCGGCACGGATGCCTTCCGCCAGCTGAAAGCCGTCCATCTCGGGCATGTGGCCGTCGATGACGGCCAACGCGTAGCGGCCCCCTGTCTCCACTGCCGTCCGCAGCGCCGCCAGCGCTGACCGCGCGTCCGCCGCTTCGGAGACGACCGCGCGGGCATCCTCCAGGAACCGCCGGATCACCTGGCGGTTCGTCGCGTTGTCGTCCACGACGAGCACCCGGGCCCCGGCCAGGACGTCGCTGGACAGCGTGCGCGCCGGCGCCAGACCGCCACGCTCGACCTGGAGCCCCAGCGCGAACCGGAAGGTCGTCCCGCGCCCCTCCCCGCTCTCCGCTGACAGAACGCCGCCCATCATGCCGACCAGCCGCCGGGAGATCGAAAGGCCGAGCCCGGTGCCGCCGAAGCGCCGGGTCGTCGAGACGTCGGCCTGCGCGAACTCCTCGAACACCGACTCCAGATTCTCGGCCGGGATCCCGATCCCCGTGTCGCGCACCACGAACTCCACCTCCACCCGGTCGCCGTCCGACCGCACCGGCGGGCGAGGTGGTCCTGCGCGCCGCGCCGGTGAACTTGACGGCGTTACCGACCAGGTTGATCAGCACCTGGCGCAGCCGGCCCGGGTCCCCCTTGACCAGCGGCGGCAGGTCGGGCGCGATATCGGCCACCAGCTCGATGCCCTTCTCGAACGCCTTTGCTCCCAACAGGCCCGCCACCGAATGGACGACGGCCGGGAGGTCGAACGCGATCTCCTCGAGCTGGACGTGCCCCGCCTCGATCTTGGAGTAGTCGAGCACGTTGTTGAGGATATCGAGCAGCGCTTCGCCCGAGGCCTTCACGAGGTCCGCGGCGCGCCGCTGATCCGGCGTCAGGTCGGTGTCGAGGATGATCTCGACCATCCCGAGGATACCGTTCAGTGGCGTGCGGATCTCGTGGCTCATGTTGGCGAGGAATGCCGCCTTCGCCGATGAGGCGCGCTGCGCAACGTCCCGCGCCTCCTCCAGCGCCCGGCGCACCCGCACGGCCGCGCTCACGTCCCGCGCGATCCCCATGGCGCCCGCCGGACGGCCTTGCTTGTCACGCACGGGGAAGCACGAGAAGGCAAGGTGCCGCGGCTCTCCCTGCAGGTTCTGGTGCACCGTCTCGTGGTCCACGACGCGCTCGCCGGCGAGCACCCGCGCGAACGCTTCCCGATCGCGCTCGACGTGATCGGGCGCGACCCGCTCGACGAACGGACGCCCCAGCAAGGCCTCGGGATCGGCCCCGTAGATCTCCCGCGCGGCCTGATTCAGGTACGTCCACCGGCCTTCGGCGTCCGCCCGGAACACCAGGTCGCTCGCCGACTCCACGAGCGTGCGGTGTTCCGCTTCGGCCTCCCGCAGCGCCTCCTCGGCGCGCTTGCGGTCGGTGATGTCCCTGGAGATGCCGAACGTGCCGACGGCCTTGCCAGCGTCGTCGTACAGAGGCGCCTTGGTGGTCGAAACCCAGGTGTCGGGACGATCGGCCCAGGTCTCCCGTTCTTCCTTGGTCACCGGCCGCCCCGTCCGAATGATCAGCTGCTCATCCTCGTAGGCCTGCCGCGCATGCTCCGGCGTAAAGAAGTCAGCGTCTGTCTTGCCCACCGCTTGAGCAGGGTCACTCAGACCGAACAGCTGCGCGAGGGCTTTGTTGACTCTGATGAAGCGGCTGTCGCGATCTTTGAAGTAGACATGGTCAGGGATGTGATTCATGAGGGCCTGCATCAGAGACCGCTCCTGGGCCAGCGCCTCCTCCGCCCGCTGGCGCTCGGTCAGGCCCTGCGTCGCGGCCCCGGCGCTCGGTCCACCTCTGTCCACAGGATTGCCTCCGACCGCTACGAAGTCGGCAGTGCACCCACGCGCACCACCATTGGAAAGGTCGCGTACCCCGGTGAGAGCGGCTGTCAGCGCTCGGCGTGGCGGCGTGTGCGGCCAGGCCTACAAAAGCCGACACGCTGGATCGGGGTTAGGTCGTGAGGTGCTGCTCCAGGGCGTAGCGGATGAGGTCCGCGTCGGACTGCAGGCCGAGCTTCCGGCGGATGCGGGAGTGGTACGTGCTGACGGTCTTGGGGCTCATGGCCAGGTCGGCCGCGATCGCCTTGGTGCTCTGGCCCGTCGCGAGGCGAACCAGCACCTCCAGCTCGCGATCGGAGAGCGGCGCGCCCGCCCGTGAGCGTGTGGGAGACGCCATGCCTCTCGCGAGCGCTTCGCCCAGAGCCGGCGTGACGAAGACGCCTCCGGCGTGCGCCTTCCGGATGGCGTCAACCAGCAGTTCCGGCGAACGCTCCTTGGACAGGCAGGCGGAGGCGCCTGCCCGGAGCACGCGTACGGCGTACTGGTCCTCCGGGTGCATCGTCAGGACGACGGTGCGCACCCGCGGATGTTGTTCCTTCAGCCTGTGCAGCAACTCGAACACGCCAGGGCCCGGCATCGAGATATCGAGCACCAGGACATCCACCGGCAGCGTGGGCAGCAGGCGCAGGACCTCGTCGCCGGTCGCCGCCTCCGCCACGACCTTCAACTCTCCCTTCACCTCGAGGAGGCTCCGCAGCCCTGCCCGGACCACGGCGTGATCGTCGGCGAGCAGCAGCCGGATCATGCCGGCCCCCGCGCCGCCTGGCGCCACCCGAGTGGGATCGTGGCCCGGACGACGGTGCCCCCGCCCGGCGAAGGCCCGACCTCCAGCGCTCCCCCGTGCGCCAATGCGCGTTCCCGCATGCCCATGATGCCGAACGACCGCGGGCTGTCCGCCGTGTCCGCGCGTATGCCCGCGCCGTCGTCGGTGATCTCGAGGAGCAGGGCGCCAGCCTGTGTGCCGAGTCGCACCGTCACGTGCTTCGCCTCCGCATGCCGGGCCACGTTGGTCAGCGCCTCCTGCACGATCCGGTAGGCCGTCAGCGCCACCGGGCCGGTCACATCGAGCGGCTCCGCATCAACGTCGAGCCGGGCGCGCACCTTGGTGCGTTCTTCGACGTGCTTCAAGTACCACTCCAGCGCGGGCACCAACCCGAGATCGTCGAGGATCGGCGGTCGCAGATCGGCGACCAGGCGCCTGCTGGCCTCGATCGTCCCATCGGTCAATGCAGCCATCTCGTCCAGCTTCCTGCGCAGCGCGGTGCTCCGCGCCGGGAGTCTTCGGCCGAGCCAGCTCAGGTCGAGACGCAAAGCTGTCAGCGCCTGGCCCAGCTCGTCATGAATGACCCGCACCATCTCCGCGTGTTCGTCGTCGCGCACCGACTCGAGGTGCCTGGCGAGCGCACGCAGCTCCTCCCCCTGCTTACGCAGTTGCAGCTGCACCTGCATACGGTCGGTGACGTCGCGTGACATGGCATGGATCTCGGTGACGGCGCCGGTCGTCTGGTCGTGCTCCGTGTGTCCAAAGCTCTCGAACCACCCGTAGGTGCCGTCCTTCCGTCGAAATCGGAAGGTGACCGAGTAGCTTTTCCGCAGGTCAAACAGCTCGCCTGGCGGGGTGGTGACGGTTGCGTCATGGGGGTGAATGAACTCGTACGGCGAGCGCCCGACCAGCTCCGCGGCGTCGTAGCCGAGCAGCTTCCGGCAGGCCGGCGAGACGTACAGGAAGGTGCCATCCGGGGCGTGACGACTGATGATGTCCGTCGCGTTCTCAGTCAGGAGACGGAAACTCGCCTCGCTCTCGCGGAGCGCCTCCTCGGTGCGCTTGCGCTCGGCAATGTCGCGCACGATGACGGAGTAGCCCGTCAACGCGCCCGACGCATCCCGGATCTCGCTGGCCGTGCCGGCGATCTCCACGAGGCTGCCGTCCTTGCGCACGCGCGTCCCCTCATAGCGGACTGCCGCCGCTCCGCGAGCCAGACGCTCCGCAACTGCATCCACGTCCGCCTGCGCGCCGGGCGCGAGAACCAGCGAGTCAATGTTCTTCCCGAGCGCCTCCGCTGCCGTGTACCCATAGAGACGCTCCGCCCCCGCATTCCACGTGCGAATCACGCGGCCCACATCCGTGGACAGGATGGCGTCATCCGACGACTCGACGATGGCAGCAAGCCGCCGTATCGCCTCGTCCGCCCGCTTCCGCACGCTGATATCGCGGTGGATCCCCGAGATGCCGACGACGCGTCCGGCGCGGTCCATGATGGGCGAGGCCGTCACCGACACCGGGACCAGGCGGCCATCTTTCCGCATCCGCTCCGTTTCGTAGCTCTCGACTCGGTGACCCTTGCGCACCAGCTCGAGGATGATCCGCAGCTCATTCTGGCCTTCCGGAGGCACCAGGATCGAGAAGGGCCGGCCGGTCACCTCCTCCGCGCGGTACCCATACAGTCGCTCCGCGCCGGCATTCCAACTCTCCACGACTTCATCGAGCGAAAGGCCTATGACCGCGTCGTCCGAGGACTCGACGAGTGCCTGATAGCGCCTGGATACGTCCTCGGCGCGCTTCCGGTCGGTGATGTCCGACGCGTAGATGCGCACGTGCGAGTGGTCGGGCAGTACAAACAGGTTCTGGATGTACCATCTATCACCAACCCGTACCTCGCGGCTGAGCGACACCTTTCCCTCGCCCTGAGGCTCCGCGATCAGATTCCAGGCAGCCGCCACAAACGGGTGATCGGGAGACGCCGCCCGCAGCTCCGGGAACAACCGCCCGGCGACAGGATTCATGAAGGAGATCTTGCCTGCGGCATCCACTTCCACCACGGGCATCGGGCTCAACTGGGGGAACGAGGCAAGGCGCGCCATCTCCCGCTCGGTGCGCTTGCGCTCGGTGACGTCGCGGGCGAACGACAACAGCGAGCGGATGCTGCCATCGGGAGCCAGTTCGGGGACGATCCGCGTATGGAAGTGCCGAACGCCCTCCGGTGTGGGAAAGACGTCCTCCACTTCCAGCATTGTTCCCGTCTTCAAGACCTGCTCGAGTCGCTGAGTCCGCGTCGTGGCGAAGGGCTCAGCCACCCCTGACTCTGCAATCGTCAACCCGACGTACTCGCTCGCTGACAACTTCCCCGCCGCCGCCGCCGCGGGGTTGACATACAGGTGCCGCAGCCGGGTATCAAAGCGAGCTACCAGGTCTGGCGAGTTCTCCGCCAGCACCCTGAAATGCTCTTCAGCTTCCCTCCGCGTCTCTTCCGCCAGCTTGCGCTCGGTGATGTCCTGGAAAGTCCCCGCGAGCTTCGCTATGGCGCCGTCAACCCGGACGGCGCGCCCGACGGCGTGCGCCCAGAGGTGCGTGCCCTTCGCGCTTGTGAAGGGGAGCTCGAGGTCGAATGGCTCCCCGTCCTCCATACAACGTCGGAGCGCGCTCTCCAGGGCAGCGCGGTCCGGCAGGTCGAAGAACAGAATGGCATCGGCGAGATGGATCTCTTGCCCGACGGGGACCTCGTGGATCGCGTACGTCTCCTGCGTCCACCGGACCTCCCGGGTCGCGACGTCGAGTTCCCAGCCCCCCACACGGGCCATCTCGCCGACCGCGCTGAGCAGCGCTTCACTCTCGCGCAACTCTTCCGCCGCCCGCTCGCGCGCGGTCACGTCCACGGCGAAGCCGACAGAGCCGGTGACGGCCCCATAGCCGTCCCGCAACGGCTCGATGCGGCCCTCGACAATCATGGGGCCGACAGCGCGATGGTACGTGACCGATTCTCCCCGGAGCGCCTGAAGGTGGGCCGCGATCACCGGGTGGCCGACGTCGTGGGTTCCGAAGACCTCGTAGAGCGTGGCGCCGGGCACACGCAGCTCCGGGGCCTCCAGCCGCGCGAGCAGCGCCCCCGACGCCGACGTCTGCCGCAGCTCGGTATCCGTCGTCCATACGGCCGCCTGCAGCTGCGAGGTGAGCAGGCGCGCTTCACTCTCCAAGGTCTCCTTGACTGCGGCGACGAAGCTGCGATCGCGGCCCCACGTGTACGCCAGGCAGCCAATGCCGACAAGTAGGAGGGCGACCAGCGCGACAAACAACGCTGGATGCAGCGGCAGGATTTCGTTGCTCCACAAGTAGTGAGCGGCCAGCGAGCCCACGAGCCCGAGGTCGAGCGCGACGACGATCCAACCAAGCATGCGGATCCACCGACGTCGCAGGAGCGATCGCAGCGGGTGTGAAGGGGTGTGGGGCGTCATCTGGAGCTTCCGAGCCGGACTACCATGGGGAGAAGACACAGCAGCAGCAGAACGGCGCCGACCGAATGCGAAAGACGCCGGCGATCTGGTGACGACCGGAGCCAACTTGCGACGGGGCGCACGCAACCTCTCCCGCCTGCGGGAATGACGAGTCCGCCTGACAAGTATGGGGAACCGTCAGCCGCGGCGCGAGGGGACGCCAGAATTGAGCGATAAACAGGAACGACCTACTCTGGTAACCACTTCCCTCCTTGCCGTCTGGCAACTGCCCTGAAGTCCGCACCCTGCAATCTGAATCTGAGGGTGGGCCACGCAGCCTGGGCGTGAGGGTTCCCCTACGGCGTACCGGCGCAGTCGCACGCGCCACCTCCTGACAATCCGATGTTTGCAATCGCCCTCGGAGCGCACCTTTGGTTCCGATGGCAACGACCTCATCCACACGCACTGCCGGAGCGCCGGCGCGGGACCTCCGCTGGGAGCGGGGCCTCCGCGTTGCGCTGCTGGCGGCCGCGTTGGCCGGGGTGCCGCTGCTCGCCCGGGACGCGGTCGCCCAGCGGTCCGGCGTCATCCAGGCCACGGCGTACGTGACGTCGTCCATCCTGGGCGCGCGGCTGCAGGCGGACACGTCAGGTGCCGCAGTGAGCGCGACACCTCGCCCGATCGTCCGGCG
>Ga0116138_1000998_pt1 | contig 16101 bp, 19 predicted proteins | sample June2015DPH_20_1_2_FD_88971 | JGI IMG/M metagenome (GOLD analysis project Ga0116138, IMG submission 88971) | Peatland microbial communities from SPRUCE experiment site at the Marcell Experimental Forest, Minnesota, USA - June2015DPH_20_150 | ecosystem: Environmental > Terrestrial > Soil >... | reverse complement strand
GTAGCGCGCATGCTTGTTCCGAAATTGGCCTAAAATGGTTTTTATTCGCCCTTCATGATCTAGGGACGGCTTTGGGCTTCGTGTCTGTTCTTGATTTCTTTGAGTAACTGTCTTCTTAAGCACTGGCAGAAATGTGAAAAACGGAATTATGGCCATTTTTGACCATTTTAGGAACACGCATGCGCGCTAAAGACGGAAACTCGGAGGATAGCACTCTAGAGAATATTCAAGTACTGTGTTCTAACTCCGTACGCACTTTCAATATTGGGGTATGGTTTAGCGATGGTTGAAGAAAATCGAGCGTTCAGAGAAGACTTGCCTGACTGGCGTTCCTTCAATTTGTTATTCCAAGTATTAGTGCGCGCGCCAAGGTTTGTGAAACAAAAGGTAGGCAAAGCGCATGCTATTCTCCTTGAAAGGAATTTGAAACCTTCTGCCGCACCGCCTCTATGAAGATCTTGTGGTCGTAAACCCACGCGTCTTCCTTGAAGAGTGAAGGTGAAATTGTCTGTCGGCATCTTATCCTCAAGTCTTGTATTGCATAATTGTAACCTTTCACGAGCTTCATTCTTGTCAGGGTTGACAGGATTTCAATGAATCTTCTGAACTCTTCAGGTGGAAGAAAGACCTCCACTATGAGACAGTTTTCTCCAAGGTTTTTTCCCATTGTGAGTACGAAAAACTTGTCTAGAAGAGATCTGGCAAATTTGGCAAATGTTTCGTAGCTGTGGAAAGTTATCGCGAAGTAGACCATGACCGAAGGAGAGCTGCCGTAACGCATGACGAACACTTCATAACCCTCGATTAGGTTTCTTCCTAAGAGGTGCTCTTTATAATGAAAGCGTGCCAGTTGACGACTAATCCCGAGATCCCTCGCTATTTCAGTTAAGTTTCTGGTTGCATCATATTCTAGGTTTTCAAGCATCTTGATGTCGATTTCATCTCCACGGTTAACATAGGATTTGGACTCTACTAACGTGTAGGGCAGATCTGTCTTCTGTGTTTGAACTTCCTTTACCCATTCATCCCAAGTAAACGCCCATCTACCCGACTTATTGTCAAACCAGTTCAGCGTTATCCTTCCACCCTGAAAACATGTGGACCAATAAATGTGAACGTCCCTGGCCACATCTAAGCGTTTCAATTCATAAATGAACTCTTCAAGTTCATGGCAATGCTCCGCCGGCACTGCATAGACTGCTGTGCAGCCTTCACCTATTCCGTAAGATCGGCAAACATAGAGCCAAAATTCATTAAAGGCTAGGCAATCGAAAAGAAGCTGCTCCATTCCAGGATTTGCTTCTAGGAAAACCACAGCCTTTCTCAAACCAATGTTTGTGTGATAGACCGATGCGTGCATTCTCAGAAAAAAAACGGGGTCCGCCTTCATGTTTTCTATTCGCGACTCCAGCGTTCTGCGGTGGACCCCTACGGTTCGTGCGACTCTTGAAAGGTTTCTTGGACCAATCTCCCACAGTGCGCGTAAGATTTTGATGTCAAGAGTTGTTAGCTCTTTGTGCATAGCATTCTCCTTCGTTCTGTACCAGTTCTGCTCTAGATTCTATCCGCTTCTGTTCTTATTACTTATGTAGGCCCGCCAGGTGTATCAATAGGTCTATTGGGCGTGACTATTGTTTCATTATCTACAAGAACCAATGGAGGAGAAGCGATGACGTCAGTTTTCTGTTCAGTTGCTTGAGAGCGTGTCACCATAACTGCGAAACAGGTTGCGAACATTGCAGAAAAAACCAATAGGACCAGTGCCAGAGCTTTCAGTTTCATTAGATCGCCTCCTTTTACATTTAGTCAAAATTCTTGTTGTTTTTCTCCAATAAGAAAATTCATGCGTAATGAAGAGAGACACACGATTTTGCAATTGGTCACAAAATCGAAAAATAGTTGCCGAAAGTGAAATAAACGAGTGGCGCTTGTAGGAAGTATCATTTATCAGAAAGAGGCACAGAGGTTGGACAAATTCGATGGCTTACTATTGCGGGTCGTTGACAAAAATATCGGATACATTTTCGGAGATATAAACACAGGTATCATCTACGACTATCTGGGAAAGAAAGGATGCGCCTTTCAAGAAATCCCTGCAAAGCCAAACACGTTCTCAATGGCGCTTAGAAACATGCTAGGCCCGAAGCGCGCGCTCGTGGCCATACGCTCGTGTTATGATTAGGAGTCAGATAGTCGTGCGGCTAGATTCAAGAGAAAAGTCTGCCATGAAGGCATCAACTAAAGTGGAAGTGATACAGGTCTTGCATGTTGATGATGACACTGGTTTTTTAAAGGTCGCGAAACAATGTTTGGAATTGCACGGCAACTTCGTGGTGGAGACTGCTTCTTCTGTTGATGTAGTCAAACGTAAGATGAAGATGAAAGCATACGATGTGATTGTTTCAGACTATATGATGCCTGGAAAAGACGGTTTACAGTTTTTCAAAGAACTAAGGCAGAAAGGTGACAAAATTCCTTTTATTATATTTACTGGAAAAGGCAGAGAAGAATTAGCTATCAAAGCATTGAACCTTGGTGCCGATGGATACTTCAACAAGCTAGGTGAGCCAGAAACAGTCTATGGCGAACTAGCGCATGGTATATGCCAAGCTGTGAAAATTAGAAAAGCAGAAGAAGCTTTGCGAGAAAGTGAGGAACGCTATCGGCTTCTCTTTGAACAGAGCCCCATTGGTATTGGCATATTATCTCTCGACGGAGTCGTGGTTGACACCAATAGAGCTATGCGAACCCTTACTAGATACTCCAAAGTAGAGCTTGAAAAGATCAACCTAACCGAGTTATGCGCAAATCCTAAACAGAGGAAGGAGTTAATTGAAGACCTCAGACGACATGCTACTGTAGTTGATTTTTTGGTGCGATTGAAACGCAAAGATGGCACCTTATATAACGGTAGTTTGACTGCGACGCGTATTCGCATTGGGGACAAAGATTTTCTCCAAACAACATTGCAAGGGACCATAGAACACAAACGAACTGCAGAAAACGACAAAACGCTAGGAAAGTCGAAAGTTCTCAATGTCACGAGTGAGCTGACCAGGGACAGGACGTGACGTTCGAAACAAGCTCTCCATAGCTGCAAACAATATTTTCCTAGCTAAGCATAAGCTTGTGGTGGCTGTGAAGTCTTGCAGGATTTAAACGCGGACTTTGATGCATGCGCTGTCCAATGCGTGAAGGTGAGCTTTGATCTCTTCTTTCGTGTAGCGGTCCCATTTTAGGTAATCAACGAGGAGAGCCGGCAACGTTACGTCTTGCCGCGCAACGTACGCTAAGAATTCGAATGTTTCATCTGAGATTTTAATGGTTTTCATTCCTACTATTCCTGAAAAAAAGTATTGCACCCTGTAAAAATGTTTTGTTTCGCAAACGGAGCGCGCGCGAAGCAGGTGAGTAGAATTGACGCCATCGTTCTTGTTCTGCTGTTTCCCATGTTTTTCACTGTTCACAGCCTTTACGAGTGTAGTTTTTATAAGACTTATGTAGACTTGGCACGGAAGAAGGGCTCTCAGGCTTGGGGTTCGCCGGATCTGGGGATACCCGGATATAGATGTGCGCACAAGATCAAACACGCGCCATGGTATCTTTTACGTTTTACCGTGCATTGTTCCTGCCTTCTTCTCTCTTCAGCACGTATATGGTCCAGGGGGCTATCTTCGTTTCGTTGACCCATTTGTATGGTTCATTCTTCTTTGCAAGTGGTTTGTAGGTCTTGATGAGTTGTAGTCTGGCTGTTTCGTAGGTTTCTTTGTAGGATTCGTTTGTCCAGACGATGTCTTCTACTGGTCTCTTGTCTTCTGTGTCTGTCTGGATTATTTTTACGGTGTCTCCGCTTTTTGCGTGTTTGTTCTCTGGAAAATCCTTGGTTGAGAAAGATGCCCATTCATGCACGTATATTTCTGGTGAGGAGACTACGCTGATGATTCTTCCCTGGTTTCTCAGCAAACGTCCAAGTTGCGTGAATATTCTGACCTTGTTCTGCATCGTGGGAATGTTGTCAAACGTAAAAACCGATAACACGAGGTCGTAGGCTTGTCTCTCGAACTGGCTGAAGTCATCGTCCTTCGTGAGTCGATAGTCTCCTTTGGGGTCGAGTTCTCTTGCCTTTTTCAGCATGTCTTCTGACACATCAACGCCGAAAACATCAAACCCCAGCTTCTCCAGAAACCTCGTGGAACGTCCGGTGCCGCATCCAAAATCAATGGCTTTTCTTCCCCTGACGTACCGACGAATGATTTTGGGCAGATCCCTGTAGGCTAAGTAGTAGGTGCCTGGAAACTCCAGCTTAGAATACGCTTCTGCGCGCTTAGCATCCTCGTAAACGTTGGAGAAACCCACAGTCTCCTATCCTCGCTATCATTGTCAACTTTCTCCCATTAGAGGGCCATTATATACTTTCCTAAGCTCTCGTCACTGTTCAGCAAGAGCAGCTCCCTCTGAAATGAGAGTCTGTTAGCGCGCCCATTTAGTTATTCTTACTCTCTTCCGCTATTAGCTTCTGGACCCGTCGCTCAATGTCATCTCTGATCTCTCTTGCTTTCTCGATTGGCTTTCCCTTCGGGTCTTCAAGTTTCCAATCAATTGTTGGTTTGAAGAATGGCCCGGGGCAAATTCCATTGTCATTGCAGCCCATGGTAACAATCAAATCAGCGTCTTGGGCCATCTGGAAAGTGAGCAGCTTTGGTTTATTCATTGATATGTCGATGCCCTTCTCTTTCAAGGCTTCCACTACTATGGGGTTGACTTTGTCTGCTGGCTTGTTGCCGGCGCTAGAAACGATAAATTTGTCCTTTCCGTATTTGTTGGTGAAGGCCTCTGCCATCTGGCTTCTGCCAGCATTCTCAACACAAACAAAAAGTATTCGCTTCAACTTGGTCCCTTAACAAGGGAACAAAAAAACATATTTAAATACGTTGCTATTATTGGTTATTTGAAAAGATATGGCTGCATCAAAAATAGGTGAGAGATTACAACGGTTAGCCGAATCAGGAATTTGCTCTTGCGAAACTGCCTCAGAATACGCTGACGAATTAAAGGAACTAGCCAATAAAGGCATAAGTTCGGAAAACAGTGAAGCTAAGAGCAAGGTCTTGAAAGCTCTTGCAGACTCCATTAGGCTTAGAATTTTAGGCTTGCTATCATCCCGTGAGATGTGTGTCTGTGAAGTCATGGTTGCGCTTGATTTAACTCAGCCTACCGCTTCACATCATCTGAGGATTCTAGAGAATGTTGGGTTGGTGAAGGACAGGAAAGAAGGAAAATGGGTTTTCTATAGCATAGCTAATCCTGAACTTTTTGAAGGCATGCGTAAACTAAACATCTTTTGATTTTTTAAGGGCATACTTGTGCGAAACACGGGGATTATAACAATAGATTTAAATTCTTGAATATGACTACCTGTTTTTGGTGAGCCAATGAATATTGAGAAAGTTATCCTGAACGCCTCAAAAAGAGATTGTACTGGATGCCGCACATGTGCAACTGATTATGAAGCAGATAATCTCAGACATGCAATAGCCAGGCTAAACGGAATCTCAAAAGTTAAAGTTGACGAGATAACAGGTAAGGTCACAATAGAATACGACGCACAAAAAATCAGTCTCTCCAAGATCACTGAACGCATTGAAAAGCTCGGCTACCAAATTGAGATAGTATCAAGAGAGGAAATCCAATGAGAGAACACATCAAAGGCGTAATTCTAGTAATTCTACTTGGACTATTCGCTTTAGCAGGCGCCCTAATATCTGGAACTCAAGTAACTTATGCGCATGAAATTAGCATTGCTTTGACTTTGATCGCCGTTGCCTTAGGCTACCGCATCTATTTGCACGGCATTCGATCCCTGCGGCATGGGAATGTCACTGCCCAATTGTTTGCAACTATTGCCATCTTTATTTCTGTAGTAGCTGGTCTCGTCCTACCCTCAGCATCAGCCACTGGCACAGCAGAAGCAGTTGGTTACCTCACAGCATCAGCAATAGTGGCGTTCATAATACTCGCAGGTATGACCCTTGAAGACTACATCATCCATAGAACAAGAGGTGCGCTTGAGAATCTCATGAAGATGAGCCCCACCACAGCTCGCATACGTCGAGACGGCGCAGAAGCTGAAATACCCATAGACGAGGTCAAGATAGGCGAAATCGTCTTAGTCAAACCAGGCGACAAAATACCCGTTGACGGAACAGTAATTTCCGGACACAGCACAGTCAACCAAGCAACCATAACTGGCGAATCAATTCCAGCAGAAAAGACAGTAGGGGACCGCACATTTGCTGGCACACTCAATGAACATGGAGCATTAGAAATCAAAGTTGGAAAAACCGCTGAGGACACTACACTTGCCCACCTCATTCAACTAGTCGAAGAAGCTCAAGAGAAAAAAGCACCCATACAGAACGTTGCAGACCGATTTACCACTTACTTCTTGCCAATCATGGCAGTTTTGGCATCTGTTGTATTTGCCGCCAGCTATTTCACAATTGGGTTTGAGGTGGCACTGGCAAGAACCGTAACTGTTCTCTTAGTCGCATGTCCTTGCGCGCTTTCAATAGCTGTTCCTGTCGCTGTAGCTGCAACCATCGGTAATGCCAGCATGAACGGCATAATAATCAAGGGTGGCACACACATCGAAAAGCTAAAGGACGTTAAGCTGGTCGCATTCGACAAGACTGGCACGTTAACCATCGGCGAACCCAAGGTTGTTGAGATAAAAACCTTCGGTAATTACTCTGAAGCGGACGTAATTAAGTATACAGCAATTGCTGAGAAATTCTCAGAACAACCTCTATCCAAAGCCATCATCGCTAAGGCAACTGAGATGAGCATGACAATTCCTGACCCCACAGACTTCAAAACTATTCCAGGGCATGGCGTGGACGCCCATTACGGAAACAAGCATATCCTAATTGGAACTAAGATGATAGAAACGGAGATTTCAGAAGAAGCGAATCAATTGATGAATCGAGTTGAAAGCGAGGGGAAAACAGCCATTCCCGTAGCACTAGACAAACATGTTATCGGCATAATCGTTGTGGCTGACACAGTTAGGGAGAATTCTTTGGAAGCTATACAGAGGCTTAAGCGCTTAGGAGTCAAAACCGTTATGATAACTGGCGATAACATGCGGACTGCCAAATCTATCGCTGAGCAGATCGGGGTTGATGAGTACCATGCTGAGCTTTTACCTGAACAGAAAGTTGCGGTCATTGGGGAACTGAAAAAAGGCAATGTTGTTGCGATGGTTGGTGACGGTGTGAATGATGCTCCTGCGTTGGCTAATTCTGATGTTGGGTTTGCGATGGGTGCGGCTGGCAGCGATGTGGCTGTTGAGACTGCTGACGTGGCTCTGCTTGGAGACGACTTGACAAAGGTTGAATATGCGATTAGCCTGAGTCGGAAGGCGTTTAACAGAATGAAGGGAAACATAGTTTACGCCTTTATCTGGAACATAGTCGCATTGAGTTTAGCCGCTTTTGGCATCTTAAATCCAGTACTAGCCGTTGTTCTTGCAGAAGCCGGATGCATATCAGTGGTAATCAATTCCGCTTTACTGTTGCTGAGTAAGTCAAAGCCTCTAGCCAAGATTAAAGGATAAGCATCGCGCGCTAAGAGCAATACTGACCCCGCGAAATTCTTTTGACGACCGGACTGTAACAAATTGTGATATCGAGCAGTTTTGCAGAATGTTGAAAGAACCATCAATTGTAACAAATTGAAATGCGCGCGCTAACAATGTCGCACTTACAACCAAAGCTTTTCTTGCGCGCTAAGCGTGACTTCATTTCTTTCGTGTTTTGCTCTAATTGCGCGTACCAGTCTTCCGAGCAGGGTGCTGGCGTGAGGTCAAGAGAAGCGTTGCAATTCCAGAGATGGTTGCGGAGTATGCAAGCCAATAGTTTGAACCCATGCGATCAAGAGCATCTACAGTGGCTTCGTTGATAGCTAGGATTATGGTCGCGAGGCCTATGGCGAAAAGGAAAATGTCCAATGCCAGGTGGAATTTGCTTCCAAACTTCATTATCAACTTTCTCCTTCGTAATAGTGCAAATATGGCATTTATCGCCTGTCCTTCACATATTCTTAAGGCAATCGTAATTTAAGTCTGTCTAGACGCGTGAGAAAATCAAAAACGTGAAATACCATTCTTGACGCGTGCCATGCATAAACCAAAAGTTGGGGGGTTTGGGGGTAAAGTCTTATCCAAACCAGCTATTCACAGATGTGCACGCGCTTCTATGTGAAGCAGGCTGTGGCTTCGATTTCTATGAGCAATTCCGGCACGGCTAGCTGTGCTTGAACCGTGGTTCGAGCCGGAAGGTCCTTCATAAAATACGTGCAGCACACGTCGTTCATCTTCTTGAAATCCTTCATATCCTTCAAGAAAACCGTCACCTTGACCACCTTCTCAAGAGACGAACCAGCAGCCTCAACTATCGCTTTGACGTTCTCCAAAGCCTGTCTCGCCTGAGCCTCAATGCCACCCTCAACCAGCTTCTTGGTCTTAGGATCCAAAGGCACCTGGCCAGCAACGAAAAGCAAGTCACCCGCCCTCACAGCCTGAGAATAACACGCAACCGGCGAAGGTGCCCTATCAGTCTTAACATACTCCATCTGCACCACCAACTTCCATTCTAATTGACTAGGCCTTTAAAGACTTTCCAGTCTGTGTTCACGCTGATCGAAAAACCCCAAATCCCAATTCAATCTATATTCCACACCACGCTAAGATCTCTGACCTAATCTTGCGCCATTCCTGATGTGTCTGTTTGGGGCGGGCCAGCAGATTCTCGAATCGATTCCGTGCCAGCTTGCTTGCTGTTCCTTATCTTTTGTAATAGGTCGGGTGCAGTTCAGGCGGGTTCCTCGCGGCCTTTGGGTTTCTCAGGAAAGTGCCTCGGTCGAGTTCGCTGAACGCAGTTCTCAGCTCTTCCTGGGTGTTCATAACGATGGGCCCAAGCCAAGCTACCGGTTCACCTACAGGCTTTCCCGATATCATGAGGCACCGCAGACTATTGTCCCCTGTGCTAATCTTGACTTTTTCGCCTCCGCTGAAGACGACGACCTGTTCTGCGTCGATTGGGTTTGATCTCTGTTGATCGAAGTAGCCTCTTCCACCGATTACGTAAGCAAAGGCTCCGTGTCCCTTCTTAGTGGAGTGTTCGAGTTGAGCGTTCGGTTCCAACATCACGTCCAAGTATTCACAGTCCACCGTGAGACCTTGAACGGGCCCCCTGTTTCCCTTCAATTCGCCGCAGATTACCTTGACTCTGACGCCTGGATTAACCTCGACCTCAGGGATCTCGCCTCTCGTTATGCCCCTGTACGTCGGGTCGTCCATCTTGTGCGACGCGGGCAGGTTCACCCAAAGCTGGAAGCCCCACATCAGCCCACCCTCGGAACCCTTCGGCATTTCCTGATGGATGATGCCGTTGCCCGCTGTCATCCACTGCACATCGCCCGAACGTATCACGCCCCTGTTTCCCATGCTGTCTCCGTGCTCAACCATGCCCTCAAGCACGTAGGTCACTGTTTCTATACCTCGATGGGGATGCCAAGGAAAACCCGCCAAATAGTCGTCCGGGTTATTGGAGTGAAAATCGTCAAGAAGCAAAAACGGGTCCAGCAAAGGAACTTCATGAGGACCAAATGCACGTTTTAGCTTGACGCCTGCTCCTTCAAGAGTCGACTTGCCTTTCAAGATTCTATCGATTCTTCTGAAACCTGCCATTCTAATCAATCAGAGATACCGTTCTGCAGACTATTAAGCAGTGCGAGAGCCCGTTTCACGGGAACAAAGCAAACATCGCCCGCGCGTTACAATTCACGAGAAAAGCTAGAAGCGGTCAATCTTAAGTATGCAGAACTTAGAGACAAAGCGGAATCCACAGAGAAGTTAGTAACAGAAAGACATTTTCCAACCAAAGATATCGTTTTCTTGGTGGCGCTACTCGTACTAGTAATTGTCTTCTGGTTCTTCAACGATAATTTCTTATTTTCAAAAGGATTTGGTCATATACAGATGCCTGACTCGCAGGGCGTGCTATTGAGCGGTAACACGCACAAATATCCGGACGAAGAGATACATATTCAACTCAGAGGGTGAGTCTGCCTGGAGAAGTTGACTAGGGTAGAGTTCACGAACTTGGACAAAATACTTTATCCAGAGGTAATAGTGACGAAAGCGCAGGTGATCCAACACTACATCAGAATGGCCTCCAGAATGTTAGGCATCCTTGCCAACAGGCCGACAGTTCTGACGCGGTTTCCCAACGGCGTCGACAAGGAGGGCTTCTACGAAAAGGACATGCCTCAGGGCACTCCTGCTTGGGTGAAGACGTTCAAGAAACATTCCGAAGCAGCCGAGCGGGAAATAAACTACGTTGTGTGCAATGACCTAGACACACTTGTTTGGCTTGCCAACCTCGCGGCCCTAGAGCTTCACATGACACTCTCAAAAATAGACGCCTTCGAGAAGCCCGACCTTATGGTCTTTGACATCGATCCGGAGCCGCCGGCGAGCATGAACGACACTGTCGCCGTGACGTTGACGCTGAAGGAGAAGCTTGACGGCTTGGGTCTTAGATCTTACGTGAAGACTTCTGGAAAAAAGGGATTGCACATTCTTGTTCCCATAGTTCGAGAGTACACCTTTGCTCAGACAAGGGAATACGTGCACCAAGTCGGAAAGTACTTGGCCCGAGAGTCTCCAGCCGTTGTCTCGGAAGTTTCCCAGTCCAAAGAGCCCGGAACTGTTTACATTGATTACAGGCAGAATTCTCATGGTAGAACTATGATCTGTCCGTACAGTCTGAGGGCTACTCCTCAAGCAACCGTTTCTATGCCATTAGACTGGAGCGAAGTCAAAAAAGGATTAAAGCCAGAGAGTTTCACTTTGTTCACTATTGCCAAGTCTGAGAGCAACCCTTGGAAGGGAATGCTTGACGGTAGGCAGAGACTTGAGAAGAGTGTGAATTGATGGAAGAACCAATTGAAGAACCAAATGTTCGAATTCCGAAAAGGCCGTTTTGGAGTGGAGCCGTGACAATCGGGCTGGTCAACGTGCCGGTTAAGCTTTACACGATGACGTTTGACAAGGCTTTTTCTTTCAGGTTCCTTCACAAACAAGATGGACAACCGTTGAGGTATCAGAAGGTTTGCGTCAAGGATAACATGGTGGTTCCTTGGGAAGACACTGTGAGAGGCTACGAGGTAAGCAAGAACCGCTTCATAGTGTTCCAGAAAGGGGAGCTTGACGCGGCGAGGCCACAGTCCAGCCAAAAAATCCGCATCGACAAGTTTGTGGACTACCTCTCTATCGACCCGATATACTTCGAAAGATCCTATGTGCTCACGCCCGACAAGAGTGATGAAGCCTACAGCTTACTCTTGACAGCCCTGCAGAAAACGCACAAGGCCGGCGCGGGAAGAATCACTCTGAGAACGAAAGAGTATCCTGTCTTGTTGCACGCCTACAAGGGAGCGCTAGTCTTGACCACGCTTCGATACGCGTACGAGATTTCAGATCCGAACAACTTCGAAGAGCTGAAACGACTCAAGGAACCCGAGAAGAAAGAACTGGACCTTGCCGTGAAGATAATAAACGATCTTTCAGGCGAATTCGACATAACGGAATATGAGGACACTTACGAGGAGAGGATTCGAAAGCTCATTGCAAAGAAGCTCAAGGGTGAAACAATAGTCGCTGAAAAACCCGTGAAAGAGGAAGCCAAAGAGCTCATGGCAGCCCTGCAGGAAACGCTCAATCAGCTGAAGAAACAATGAGACAACACTACAGGCCGATGCTTGCCCAGCACACTGAAAAACCTTTCAATTCAGAAGACTGGATATTCGAAGTCAAATGGGACGGCATAAGGGCCATAAGCTACGTTAACGGTGGACTCAGCATAAGAAGCAGAAACGACAGAGAACTGCGATACAATTTTCCAGAGCTAGAAGAGCTGAAAAGCCTAACAGAGAACTCGGTGATCGACGGCGAAATAGTCGTCATAAAGGGAGGCAAGGCTGACTTTCAAGCGCTCTCGGAGAGAAGCAAGACCTCTTCCATTGAAAACGTCAAGTACTTGCGGCTAACGTCACCCGCAACCTACATAGTTTTCGACATACTCGAGAAAGACGGGAACCCTCTTGTTCAGCTTCCACTGATCGAGAGAAAAGGGCTTTTGAAAGAGTACGTGCGCGAAGGAAGCTACGTTGTGTTGTCCGCATACGTGGAAACAGAGGGAGAGGCATACTACAAGGCTGCCTTGGCGAAGGGCATGGAAGGCGTGATGGCCAAGAAAAAGGACAGCACGTACGAACCTGGAGCCAGAAGCACGAACTGGTTGAAAATCAAACCAATCCTGACGTGCGACTGCGTCATTTTTGGCTACACAATCGGCAAAGGAGCGAGAGAGTCGACGTTTGGGGCACTGGTTTTGGGACTGTTTGGCAAGGCGGGACCCGTCTACGTGGGTAAGGTGGGAACTGGCTTCAGTCAAAAAAACATGGAATCGCTGTTGAAAACGTTTGAACCTCTCAGAGTCGAGGATAAGACTCTCGAGGGGGTCGATGCTCAAGAAGAGATAGTCTGGTTGAAGCCTGAGACCGTTTGCCAAGTGGCTTATCAAAACGTTACCAAAGATGGCAGACTGCGCATGGCTAGGTTTCTTGGAATTAGGGATGACAAGCTTCCTTCCGAGTGCACGTTGGATCAGATAATGCAGGGTAGCCTGCAACCGTACGTTTCAAGAAGGGACTTTGCGGTCACACCGGAACCATCAGGGACGGTTAGCAACGAGGGGGGACGAACTTTTGTTGTTCAGGAGCATCACGCGAGAAGGCTTCATTACGATTTGCGACTGGAGAAGAACGGGGTGTTGAAAAGCTGGGCTGTTCCGAGGGGAATGCCTGAGCAGCCGGGGGAGAAGAGGCTTGCCGTGGAAACGGAGGATCACCCGCTGGAATATCGGAGTTTTGAGGGAACAATACCGGAAGGGCAGTATGGAGCTGGAACGGTGAAGATATTTGACAGTGGGACGTACGAGACGAAGGTTTGGAGTGATAACCTGGTGGAGTTCACTCTGCACGGCCAGAGATTACGCGGCAGGTATGTGTTGGCGCGGTTTAAGAAGGCGGGGGAGAAACAGTGGCTAGTTCTGAGGGCAAAAGAGGCAGAATAGGAAAATTACACATTGGCACGATGGGCTGGAGCTACTGGTTCTGGGTCGGCGACTTCTATCCACGTGGCCTCAAGCCCGCAGCGTTTCTGGCCGAATATGCGAAACACTTTGACTCTGTGGAATTAGACAACACGTTCTACAGGATTCCCTCGGCAAGCACGGTGAAGGCTTGGAGAAAACAGACGCCTGAGGGTTTCTTGTTCTCAGCAAAGTTTCCCAGAATCATAACTCACGTCAAAATGCTGCGGGATTGTGAAAGAGAGGTGGACACCTTCATTTCCAGAATGTCCCATTTGCAGAACAAGCTCGGACCGCTCCTGCTCCAGTTCCCCCGCTCATTTGGACCCAAGCATTTTCCAACTCTGCGAGAGTTTTTATCCACCTTGCCGAAAGGCTTTCGCTACGCCGTTGAAGTGAGAAACAAAGGCTTGCTGGGAGAAAAGTTGAACTCTCTTCTCAGAGAGAACGGTGTGGCTCTGGTTTTAGTTGGTCAGCCTGTCCCTGAGGAGGAGGTAGCGACCGATTTTGTCTACGTGAGGTTGAAAGGAGATAGAAGAAAGGTGAATGGAACTTTGTGTAAGGTCGAAGTTGACAGAACAGAAGACATTAGAAAGTGGGCAGTTCAGGTGAAGAGTTTCTTGGATAGGCAATTGGAGGTTTTTGGATATTTCAGCAAGTACTATTCAGGCTACCCTCCAAACGATGCAGAGCAACTTCTAAACCTATTGCGCTGAAGCAGGCGCACTTGCTTTTTGAAACAGTCCATGCGCACGCGCCAACAAATCCGAATGCGCGCGCCTTTTCACTCTTTAGCGCGTGACATGCTAGGAGCTGTGAAAAAACTGATAATTAACCATATCAAAGGAAACGCCCAGGTACGCATAATGCGCAGGATACTGAATCTGAGGCTCATCGATGAAATGCCTAAAATATAATGCCATTGCCGTGTGATTTCCCTCTAGGATCGTGAATGGCCCACCTTGACGACAGCTCATCAGAATTAACCTTAGATTGTGACCTGTGGCCGCGGCTTGGCTTCTAAATTCGGATAAACTCTGCACCAATCTATCGGAATATTGCTGCCGCGTTAGCCCGTCAGTTATGACCCCCCGCGGGAGCGGCAACTTGACCCTGCTATGAATCTCCACATTGCGCGCGGCTATTGGTATGTCTCCAGTGGAGAATGAAAGATCAATCCACGAAATCTCATTGATAAGCCTCAATGAGGGCAAGTCTTCCTTCTCGACTCTACCCTCGACCAAGTTGTATCTACGGGAAGCCTGTTGATTAATGGCATACGGTTAAGCAAGATTTGATACTCATCACATCCCTCTCGGTTTGCCCATCGGATATGACTTCTTTGAGACCGGTCCGGCGGATGAAGTTCAGAGTTCCACTCTTCACTAGAATTGTGCTTTACCAATTACTAATACTCTTCTAGGCCCCCGCGTTTTAGCCTGCCCTTCCTTCACACTCACGCCGTGTGCGTGTGTGGTGTGGTGGTATAGGTATAGGTAGGTGTAGGAGTAGAGGAGCAGGTTGGCAAAGCGAGTGATTGAGAGCTTGAGTGACTGGCAGAGCGAGTGACCGTGAAATTGGTTGGTTGGGGTAAAGTTTTATCTTTCTCTCTTTCTCTCTCTCTCTCATACTCTTACTCTAATACTCTTACTCTCTCTCCTCACACACATAACTAAAACATGCACACATAACAAACACACACACGACGATTAAAGAAAACTTCAGACTTCATCAAATGATTTTGAAGTCTTGCAGTATTTAAACGCGGACTTTGTTGCATGTGCTGTCCAATACGTGAAGATGGGCTTTGACCTCTTCTTTTGTGTAACGGTCCCATTTTAGGTAATCAACGAGAAGAGGCGGTAACGTTACGTCTTGCCGCGCAACGTACGCTAAGAATTCGAATGTTTCATTTGGGATTTTAATGGTTTTCATTCCTACTCCTACACAATGTGCCTCGAACTTGGACTATAAACTTTTTACAGAATTCTACCAAAATTCGCGCGCGCTCAAAGCAAGATCCATTTGCAGTTTCAAGTGGACCGGTGGGTGTCCGCATAGAAGTTTATTCTAAATGGGTTTGTTTTGAACGCAGGCCAAGAAGCAATTGGCTTTTTAGCGCGTGCTAAAATGAGACTTAATGATTTGGTTTACAAAAACAGCTATTAGACGGATTCACGAATTTATTATGCCAGTTTGAAGATTGCGGAGTGGTGCCGATTCAGTGGTTAGCCTTGTCTCGGTCTGTGGAAGAAAACTGTTTAGTTTGGTCTTGACTTTCAATTGCCTTCTGTGCATAGTGTATGCAATCGGACTCTTGGCGGGTTTTTATGAGGCTAATTGGAAGCTTTATCCGCCGTATCTGGTTGATGGTTCCCTTTTCTGGGTGATAATTCTAGCTTCAATTGTAAACATTTTTCCGGCCATGAGCGTTGGTAGAATGAAAACTGGAAGGTTATGGTTTCATCACTACGTTTATGGGTTCGTGGTCTTGGTTTTATCCGCTATTATGCTAAAGATGTCCACATCCGTTCCTCTAGTCAGTCTATTCACGGCACGCAACGCTAGCCTAGCGACTAATGTTGGACGATTCTTTGTTTTAGGCGGTTTGACTCTTATCTTAGATGATTTTGCCGATATCTCCGAACGGTTGAGATCCGTTCTAAGTGTCTTGAAATCAAAGGCTTATCAAGCACGAAAAATCATCCACGCGACTCAATGCCTCACGGGTCTTTTGTCTTTCTACATTTTTGTATGTGTCAGCCTCTATATTGCACAAAACCCTGCATCTGCCACCTTGGGAAATCTCATCCTGGCGGGCACTTTGCTTGTCACAAGCCTCACCTCCTTTGGAGGTCTAAAACGAAAGATATGGCTAAACATC
>Ga0116138_1000993_pt1 | contig 16133 bp, 16 predicted proteins | sample June2015DPH_20_1_2_FD_88971 | JGI IMG/M metagenome (GOLD analysis project Ga0116138, IMG submission 88971) | Peatland microbial communities from SPRUCE experiment site at the Marcell Experimental Forest, Minnesota, USA - June2015DPH_20_150 | ecosystem: Environmental > Terrestrial > Soil >... | reverse complement strand
CGGCCGGACGCTGGTCGTCCATGGGCCGCTTCATCCGGGAACCCCTCAGGTCGGGAAGTTCACACCTGCCGAGAAAGCTAGGGTGGCCGTGAAAAAAGCCGCGAGGAAACCTTCTGTCCAGCCCAAACCCCAGCGCCCCCGGGTGCCGCTTCCAGCTGGCGTTCCGGGCCCGGACCACCCTTGGCGCCGGCCTTACAAATCCATGCCAATCATGGAGGGACCGCTCAGGTGACGTTTTCACCCTGGCCCGCGCGGGCAGGGCGGGCTGACCCGTTCGGGTGACCTTGTCACTGAACACTAACATGCACCCTGATTGATGCACCCTGATTGATGAATCACGAAGGCTGCGAGTTGATCCCTAGTGGATGTGCCGGAGTCTATGATAGTCCGAAGGCAGTTGGTGCGGTTCGCGGAGATCCCAAAAAGGGGGCTGCATAGACCTCCGGCGCGGGTGGGCGATTGCCCAGCGACCCGCGGTTGTTGGCCCGACGAGGCCAACTGAGTTCTCCCGATGAGGATCTTGCTTGAATCAGGCCGTAGAACGCAAACGGGCATAATTCTGGAGCAGTGAAGAACCGAGGCTCATATGGCCTCGGTTCTTCACTTAGGTAGGGGGGCGGACTGCCTCCCTCCCTGGGCGCCCGCACTTGTCCTCTCCACTATCGTGGCGTAGAGTCCAGATCGCGTTGGGCAGCGTCCCGCCAGGAACTGGGGGCACACGGCCCAAGGCGTCCAGGCCGGGCGGAATCCTCTCCACCGGCGGCAAGTAATGGGGATGTCGCTGCTCCGACGGCGGAGAAGGCCAGGGCTTCAATTGCTCGCGACTAGCGCAGGAGGTCAAGAGACAATGAACCAGGAGACCGATCATCCTCAGACGATGCCTGAAGTCAAAGTCCTAGACCAGTTGAACGAAGCATTCTATCAGGTCTACATCTTCCGAGCAGCTTTGGAGATGGAGGTTTTTGCCAAAGTGGCGACCGGAGAAGACACTTCCGAGCAGATGGCTGCAAAGGAGGGTTGGGATCCGGTGGGCACGCGGATGTTGCTGGATGACCTTTGCTGCCTCAAGCTGCTTGAGAGAGATGGCCCTCGCTACCGGCTTGTCCCCGAATCCGAGTGCTATTTGCTACCCGAGAAACCGGCGTACTGGGGGAGGCTTCTCCTGTCGGAATTCAATTGGGAAGGAAACGGCGGCTTGGCGGAGGCAATCCGCACCGGCAGGCGTCCCATTCGATACAGCGCTACGACGCCCGAGGTGGTTGACACTTGGATCGCGTGTTATGCGCGCCGGTGGTCGGCTCCGGACGCCTACCAGGAGCAGAGCGATGAATTGTGGCGAACGCTGGGTATCCAGGCCCGCGACGGCCTGCGAGTGCTGGATGTGGCCTGCGGGCCTGCACCCAGGTCCCTCGCCCTGGCGGGGTGTCACCCGGGCGTAGGAGTCACATTGCTGGATTGGGAGCCAATTCTGCAAAGAGCTCGCAGGGTTGCCGGTACGCTGGGGGTTGAAAAGCAGGTGAAGACCATTGCGGGTGACTTATGGTCGGTGGACTACGGCCTGGACCAGTTTGACGCGATCTACCTTGGCAACATCACGCATTTCTTCGGCCCGGAAGAAAACGCGCGGCTGTTCCGAAAAGCACACGTCGCGCTCGTCCGCGGTGGTGTGCTTGTGATCAGTGCGGCAAGGCGCGACGATCCGAGCTTGGGGGTCACCTTGCTGTGGCTGTACGCTGTCTCAGCCAGCGGGGCTGCCTATGACTTCGGCGAGTACAAAAGTATGCTTGAACGCGCCGGCTTTTCCCATGTTGAGGACGTCAACCATCAGCAGATCAAGGCGGTCAGAGCCTGAGGCGAAGGGGCTGAGGGCGGGCCGGGATCCGTGTGGCAGGGACACTGGGTGAGGCCCGAACCCAACGAAAGGAGAAGGGTGCGTCCTGTGCTGGCTGAAAACCCCATCCCTGGATACCGTGCTGGGGAAGGACCGGACGAAGTGCCATGCACACGAGCCTGCTGGTGAACTATGGTAGGAGAGGGGGCGCCGCCGGGACTGGAACCTAGGATCAAGTGGTTAGAAACCCATCGGGGCGGAAGCGTTCAACAAGCATCAAGCGCAGGGGAATCTGGCTGAGTGCGTGAATAGACCAAAAGAGGACCGATGCTGAGAGAATCTTAGTTCTTCATTCAAGTAGCGGGGCCAGGATTCGCTTGCCCTCTCGGCCCGCGCAGCGCGTGCTCGCGATCCAGGCCGGCGAACATCGGACCTCCGGGTTATGAGCTTCAACCTGGGGGAGGGGGCCTCAAACAGGATTTCCAGCCGTTTGAGGGTACCATCCGTGGTTCAGTATCCTCGAGCCCAACGAGGTTGATCCGTAAGTGTAATTCGAAGAGTACCTCTTGATGGGCGCGTTTGTCAATGCACCGAGATTGATTGAATCTCGAAGGCTGCGAATTGATCCCTAGATAGACGGTCAGAATCCATGGTAGGAGCATCGTGCACGTCCAACCCACGCCCATTTTCGGACGGATGGGGTTTTTGGTCAGGACAGGATGACAGATTGCCGGCGGAGGAGGGCGTTCTCCGCAACGAGTTGGGCATTGCCACGAGTAATGTCGAGGGCAGAGCCGAGAAGGACAGAATAGCGAGATAGAAAGGTGAGCTGGAGGGCAGCGAGTTGCATCGACAACCATGCGTGGCGTATGCGTCCAACAAACCGGTCGACTGAGGAAGCCATGCAGAATAGGCCCTCGACGGACAATCAAAACCCGTCAATGGAGTATATTGCAGCTCTGATAGAGGTTTGTAGTCGGGCGGATGGGGTTTTCGGGCAGGACAGCCGCCAGGGCGCCGGCGCAGGCATCAAACCATCATGATCGCCGCGCTATTTGACATTGAGGGGACGCTATACAGCAGGCCGATGGGGCGTGGGTTCATTGAGTACGCCCGGCGGGACGAGCGCTGGTTGAGAGCATTCCTGTACTACGCCTCGTTGATGCCCAGGTACAACCTCTACAAGCTCGGGATCATCTCCGAAGAATCGCTCAATCGGTCGGCGATTGCTCGAATGCCCTGGTTGATCCGGGGCTATGATCTTCAGGAGGCCGCCAGAGCATTCGACTGGGTTGCCAACAAATTCATCCTGCCATCCGGCGTCAGACCCGTGCTTGAGTGCTGGGAGCGGCATCGCCAACTCGGCCATCTGCTGTTGATCGTGTCCAGTGGACTGACACCATGCGTGGAACGCATCGGCGCCCACTTGGGTGCGGCGGGCGTAGTAGGTACAAATGTGGAGGCACGAAATGGCCGGTTTTCCGGTCGGCTGGCTTCGCCCGTGGCGATTGGCCACGAGAAGGCCAGACGCGCAACGGAGCTGGTATACAAACTGGTTGTGGACGTTGACTGGGGGGCGAGCTACGCTTACGCCGATTCGATTCACGATCTGCCAGTGCTGGAGTTGGTGGGTCACCCGGTCGCCGTCCAGCCCGGCAGCAAGCTAGCGCTCATCGCCCGAGAACGAGGCTGGGAAGTCATTCAACTTCGGGGCGGATAGAGTTTTTGGCCAGGACAGGTCCACAACCCGGTCACGTACCCCTGTGCTTCTGGGCCCCGCTTCAGCTTCCGCTCGATGCGCCGCAGATCGGCCGGACTGAGTCGAGGCTTGCGACCCGATCGCCCCGCCTTCTTCAGACTGGCCAAGCCTCCTGTGGCCAGCTGTTTGGCCCAGCGGCTCACCGACTGGCGGTGGACCCCAACTTGCCTGGCGACTTCCGACTGTCTCCTCCCTTGGCGCAAGAGCCGCGCCGCCTGCAGTCGCCTCTGTTCCAATGCCTCCAAGACTTCCGCGTCCCGTTTGACTCCTCGTGGGTTTCCCATGCACCCACTCTACCACAAAACCGCCCAAATGTCACTACTTTATGAGGAACTCAGTAGTTGCTTCCCTGCTCATTGGGTTGCTCCCTGGCCGTTGCCGCTGCCCAACGCCCTCGAACTGTGCCGCGCGGCGGGTAGGCCGACAAGTATTCTATTGAGGGGCGCGTCCCTGGCAAGTAGAGGTTCCCCCTGCGGCGGAAGCCGCGTCGGCACGAGTGAGTGGTCTGTCGGCAAATGTTACTTTGCAGTCATGGCCCTATTCGCCAGAAACCCTGGTGGTGTCCCTTTCCTTTCGGATGAGCTGCACCGGTTGTAGCCATCATTGGGGACACCGCCTTGCGGACCCTGCCACTCGAGGTAATGCTGCGGGATAGCGGAGTTCCGAAACAGGACAAGGTTGATGAGTGCTAATCCGGTCCATGGATCGGCTCCGTTTGAAGCTCGCTTGGTGTTCGAGAGACTGGCTCAGGGGAACCCTTTTCCTTCTTGCTTGGGGTCTCCTTTCTCCTGATCACGACCCAGTCAACTGGCCATAGGAGGTTTTCGGCCAGGACAATCCATCGCTTCCTCCTTTTGAGCCTGTTTGAGGAAGCAGATACGCAGCGGCCCGCACTCTCAAGTCCCCACTTCTCTCCATAGTATCTAACGGCCTCGAGCTTATCCGCGCGGCGTCACGGGCGCAACATCAATTCAATTGAAGCCTTGATTGCGGGCAAGCCCATGATGCCCCGCGCGGCGAAGCCGCGTCGGCTATAGCGAGCGGTTAGGCCTAGCCAAGGAAGGGAGGCGCGAGGTGGGGGAGGTCTTGCGAGCCAGGACCTCCTTGACTAGCCGATCGCCCAGCCGATCGCGCTGTACTTCGAGGTCAAAGTGGGATTGGAGATTGAGCCAGAATTGCTCGGTTGTGCCGAAGTAGCGGGCAAGGCGCAGCGCCGTGTCGGCGCTGATGGCCCGCTTGCCAAGCACGATCTCATTAATACGCCGCGGGGGGACGCTGATGTCCTTGGAAAGGCGGTACTGCGAAATACCCATGGGCTCAAGAAACTCCTCCAGGAGTATCTCGCCGGGGTGAATCGGTGGAAGCTTCGGATTGCGCATGGTCAGTTCCTCTTAGTGATAGTCGACGATCTCAACGTCGTACGCATCTGAGCCCTTCCAGACGAAGCACACCCTCCACTGATCGTTTATCCGGATGCTGTGCTGGCCGGCGCGGTCGCCTGACAGCTTCTCCAAGCGATTGCCCGGCGGCACAAGAAGATCCTCGATCCTCTCAGCGGCGTGCAGGATCAGCAGCTTCCTGAGCGCCGCTCGTTGAAGGGCAGGTGAGAAGCGCTGCGACCGCTGGCGGAGGAAGATGGCTTGGGTGTGGCTGTCACGGAAGGAGCGTATCACCAGGGAGGATAATAACGCGAAACGGTATCATTGTCAAGAGGCCGGGAGATGATGGCGGGGCCTAACTACCGGATGACACGGGGTCCGGCGCGTAAGCGGCTATAGGCCTTGGACCGCATAAGCCCCTATCTGATTTCGCGGCATCGGCAGATCGTGCCATGCGAGCGACCGCCTCGCGAGGCGGTGACCTTCAGTAATACAAGTAGCCAGGGATTGCAACCGGGCAACGGGTAGAGGGCGGAAAACCCGGGGACGTTGGGTTCCGCCCGGATGGAAACTCCGAGGGTGACGGACCCGATGAACTGCGGTTCAAGCGAAATCCTCCTCTCCGGGGAGGATTTTCGCGATGAATTCGCCAATCCAACCGAAGGACTGTAGCCCGGAGCGCTTCGGTCATCTGCAAAACCCGATGAAGCGCGGTTGGTTTGAGGATCTCTGCATGAGAGACGTTTTCGCGACCGGAATTCACCGGGCCAAGCAAAAACCGCAGCCTGAAGAGCTGCGGTTCCTTCTCAGTAGCGGGGCCAGGACTCGAACCTGGGTCCTTCGGGTTATGAGCTTTCGTCCAGAGCAGGCACCCTCAGCGCGCTTTTTCGGGCCGCCGAGGCTGTCAACTGACCTCCGATTGAATCGTGCCCGGTGAACCACGACGGCGAATTGCTAGAAACATATCCCGATGCGCCCCACATGTCAAGACCATTTCGCATATCAGTTCGCCAAAGGCCCAGGCTGAGTAGATGACGGAGGAGCGCAAGGACCAATCCCCTAAATGGGCTGTCAGAATCCATCAAGGGAGTCTATTGCAAGTCCGTTCATGCCCAATTCGCCAGGGGATGGGGTTTTCGGCCAGCACAGGGTGATGTTCGCGCCGTCCGTGACCTGGATCAGTTTCCCACGCCCGGTCGATCCACGACGGGAAGGCGTGAAACCACCCAGTTCTGGCCCGATGCCATTCTAAGGAAGGGGGTCCCAGCGCAGACCTTGCAGTCCGTGATCTTCGACGGCTGTCTTGAAATCGTCTGATACGAATGTCGAGGTGAACAGCTCAGGGAACTTGAAGATGTTCTTTCCGATCAGGTTGTTTTCATCAAACACATAGTGGTCTATTCGGAAGACAAGGTTCCCCTCATAGCCAGTTACCCACTTGATTTCGGATTTCGGTCGATCCAAGCAGTCGATAAGATCGGTGATGTGAATCAGATACAGCTGATCCTCATCACAGTGGAGCGGCATGATCTGTACACCCCCCTGTATCAGAGATTCGAGAACTTGAAGGGCCCTTTCGCTGAAGACAACTTCCAGTCCATAAAGTGAAGGGAAGTCTCCTTTGCGCAACTTCCCCTGTTGTGCAAGAGCACGCTGAGAGGGGCTTAGTTCTTTCAAATCCTTTACATAGGCCACGGAAACGTTTGGGAACGGCTTGGATAAGAGCCTCCCGCGCTTGTAGTTCTCGTCGTGAAACAGAAGCGGGCTATCCCTGCCGTAATCAGTCAAATAAAGGGTCTGGAAATGGTCAGAATCAGTAGTGTATTTCCAATACTTCATGGAATGCCTCGATGAACGTGCAAGTTCACGGAAAAGTGCCGGCGAGGATCCCTCTGGCAATTTCACGAAGCGCTGCCAGTACTTGATCTCTACCTCCTGACTCTGCAAACGCCAACACCCGGTTCACCGCTTCGGAGTAGGCATTCGTATAAGTCGTGTAGTGTACCTCTGGTTTCAGCCACAGGCCATTGCTTTGGCTGTTTATATCGATCTTGGCAGCGTCAAGGACGTCCCTGGCTGGCTGTGCAAGGGTCTTGGTGCTTGGGACAAGATGATGCGCCTGGTCCCCCGGCTCCATGATCCGTCCCAGCACGTCTCCGTCGCGCATGTTGCCCCTGAGGATCCTAGCGTTCGCTGTGGTATCCCAAGTCTGGGTGCTCTCAAATCCGCTTTCGACATCTTCCACCAAGCTCTCTGAGCTCGATGCAAACTCCTCTCCATACGATTCCAGGGCTGCTGACTCCTCCCCCTCAGCCTCATTCATTTGTGAATATTCCGTGAGGGCCTGGAGCCCCCTCGGATCCGTCCTGTTGATCGGGTCGTTGGCGGCATAGACATAGCGGTTCAGACTTGGCGGACTCGTGAGATTGTAGTTGGCTGTATCCTGGCTCAAGAACCGCCCGACGCTCGGGTCGTAGTACCTCGCTCTCAGGCTATAGAGCCCCGTGGAGGAGTCGAACTGCTGGGCTGTGAAGAGGTAGGGGTTGACCTGTGCTGGCCGAAAACCCCGTCCGAGATTATCGGGGACTTCCGGCTCGCACATCGTGCCTGCAGTCGTGATGCGATCCATTGAGGACTGGAACCGTGATGAGCCTTCCCCGTTTCGGGCAGTCTGGCTGGGGCACGTTCCCCTCAGGAATCTTCTGCCCAATGCCCTGGTGTGGCCGTGCGCGGCTGAAGTATTAGCCATATTCCTTGATTACCCGATGAAGTTGCCTGTCCTCGACAACGGGCAGATGATCAGGGCATTCTCTCCTGACGCTCTCTAGGAATCGTTCGCAGACAGCGTTGGCCTTTGGAGCAGGGTTGGGCATCTTGAGGGCTTCGGTGGAGCATGCCTCAGCGACTCGAGCGCATTCGTGGTCGCACTTGCTGCCCCAATCGCCAATCAGAAATCGCAGCGCTTTTCCAAAGGATGAAGCCCCGGGTAGTTGTTCTCCCTGTAATGATCGAGAACCCCATCGCAAGATGCCGTACCGTGGAAGAACCGGGCGAAACGTCATGGGCAAGCGCGTGTCGGTGGGCAATGGTTGGGGAGGGGGCGCGGCCAGGACTGGAACCTTGGACCACTTGGTCGCGAGTCTGGAAGGAAAGGGCCGAGACTCGAATGGACTTGGTCCTCCGTCTTGGTAGCGTGGGATGCACTCGAACAACCAGCCTCCGGGCTACCAGCCCGAAGGCCTACGTTTGTCGCAACGCAGACGCCGCCGATCCACTAGTCTGCGGGCCTCATGAATTCACTGGGGTTTTGAGGCACCGAAGCTCGTCGGGTCATGAGTGTTCGTCCACGGGTGCTAGGGTCAGCCTGGGGCGCTAACACACAACTTGTGCGGGGCGCGATCCACGGCACCAACCTTCGAGCGCCTAGCCACATCGATGATCTCGCATGGCGCACTCACATCTTCCGGGCTTGGAGAGAGATAGCCGCTCGGCTGCGAGATTGGGGCGGAAGAGCTCACGGAAGTCCGAGAACAGGACTTGGGTGCTGTATAATGTTCATATGCCTACCCTGCTTCGCATCGGGCCATACCGGTTCTTTGTGTACTCGGGCGACAGGGAAGAGCGGCCGCACGTGCATGTTGAGCGGGAGGGTAGCGTGGCGAAGTTCTGGCTTGACCCGGTCAGACTTGAAGGGAGTGGCGGGTTCGCCAGGGATGAGCTGACCCAGATTGGCGAGCATGTACGTCGGCATCAAGAAGAGCTGTTGCGAGGTTGGAATGACTTCTTCGGCAGTTGAAATTCGGCAAGCGCGTGCCCAAAGGGTAACTGTCAGTGATGAGACGCTGACCGTCGACTTGACTGACGGTCGCACGATCTCCGTCCCCCTTGCGTGGTACCCGCGACTCCTTCATGCCTCACCTGTTGAGAGGAGGAACTGGCGCCTAGTGAGTGAGCGGGAAGGGATAAACTGGCCAGATCTCGACGAGGACATCAGCGTGGAATCCCTGCTGTCTGGGAAGCGATCTGCCGAGAGCCAATCATCCCTTAAGAGGTGGCTCGAAAGTAGGGCCAGTACCCCCTCATAAGCCGAACAGTGTTGCCTGCTAGGTAACCTCCGCGAAAGTGCTCCCCCAGTCGAGGCCTTCCCGGCAGGCCACAGATCTCGGACCGGTTGGGCATCTTCGTCTCCTCGCATTGGTGATTGCCTATCCAGTAAGCAAAGATTCCCTCATCCTCCTCCGCGCCGCCTTTCTCCCTGGTCTTGATCTCCCTGTCGAATTGCTTCAATCGTGCAATTGCAAGGCACTGGATCCTTTCGTTAAGCCCAGAAGCGGGGACCCATTCGAATCCTACAACCTCCAGTTGTCCACTGGACTCGCCTTGCGGTGGGCTTGCGCGACATCGGATTGGGCGATCCGGGCGTAGAGGCGAACCGTGTCCAGGGTGGCGTGGCCTAGGATCTGTTGAAGGGTAAACACGTCGCCCCCCGAACGCAGGTATGTGATCGCAAAGGTGTGTCGGAATTTGTGCGGATAGGTCTTCAGAACTCCGACCTTCTCCCCAAGCCTCGTGAGGAGGTGCCGGAGAGTGCAAGGCCTCATCGACCGGCCGGTATTCGTGACGAACAGGGGCGCCTCTCCATCCTGCCCGTCATCGCGCCCGGCAAGGTACCGCCAAAGAACCCGTCGGCTTGCTTTGCCCAGGTAAACGGTCCGGCCCTTCCCTCCCTTCGCGCCGCCCTCCGAACCGTGCTTGATCTCGACCTTGCCCGCCCTCAGGTCGACATCCTCGACCTTCAACGCGCACAGCTCGGAGGCGCGTATCCCTGTGTCCAGGAGGACCAGTATGAGAGCGATGTCGCGGTTGGCAGTCGGTCGGCGCGTGACGAAGGAGTGCCTGGAGGCGGACAGCGTTCACCGGGAATAGGTGCAAGCTCTGAGCATTCTCTCGACTTCGTCTCTCGTCAGTTCGGGGACAGATGGTCTCGGGGAGTGGGGGGCTCGCACTTCCCCCATGGGGAAGGAGACGCCGAGTTCGCGCTCGGCCCAGTGGAAGAAGGACGACAAGGCGATCCACACGTTGCGGATCGTTTTTCCGGAGAGGGGGTAGGTCTTGGCGCCGAAACGGTGAGGCTGGTACTCGGTGCGCAACCAGGCGAGGTAGGAGCTGATCTGAGGACCGGTGACTTGGGAGATGTCCTGGTCGCCAGTGCGCTCAACCCATTTGGATAGGCAGTCGACATAGGAGCAGACGGTGCGGGGGCTGAGCCCTTCCGCTTGCTTGGTGATGGTGAACCCGTTCAGGGCCTTGCTGAGGGGGAGGGGGCGTGGGCGGGAGGGCTTGGAGGCTGTGCTCGGCGTGTACTGGAAATCGGACGAACCCGATGAAGTGTGGTTCATGCGAAAATCTCCTCTCTGGGGGGATTTTCGCGAGGAAAACAGACGAATCCAAGCAACACACCGTGGCCCGGAGCGCCACGGTCTTCCGACGAACCCGATGAAGCGTGGTTGATGCGAGGATGTTCTCTTGGGGGAGGTTTTTGGAACCGGAATTCACCGGGCTAAGCAAAAACCGTAGCCCAAAGCGCTACGGTTCTTCTAAGGTAGCGGGGGGTGGACTCGCCTGCCCTGAGGCCAGTCCAGGGAACCAGCGACCTCCGGGTTATGAGCCCCAACGTGGGGGAGGGGGTCTCAAACAGGATTTCCAGCCGTTTGAGGGTGCCACCCGTTGTTCAGTATCCTCGAACCCAACGAGGTTGATCCGTAAGTGCAATGCGAAGGGTACCTCTTGACAGGCGCCTTTGTCAATGCACCGAGATTGATTGTTTCTCGAAGGCTGCAAATCGATCCCTCGATAGACGGTCAGATTGCGTGATGGGAGCATTGTGCACGTTCAATCCAGGCCAATTGTCGGGCGGATGGGGTTTTCGGCCAGGACAGCGATCCAAGTCAATTGTTGTACGGGGTTTTCGGCCAGGAGTGTCACCAGTGAGCGAGCCGCGCTAACGCGGGGGATGTTCGCCTGCAGCAGAACAAACGGGCAGCGGCACCCTGCTGACTCTCGATTGGAACCGGAGGGTCGGTTCGCGTTCAGAGAGTACGTGCCGCACGAGACGCGCGTGGTTGGATCGGCGTACGCTAGAAAAGCGGATACTCGGCCAGAACCTCCAATCTGTTGGCGGACATGTACCAATCGCTCTTGACTAGTTGGAGGGCAGCGACGTGCGAACGACCAAAATCGCGGTCACGGCATGTAGCCAGGGTCGCAATCAACCGTTTCGGATCCTGCAGCTGGTTCTTGAATCGGACCAGAGTGGTGTGCGCGCTCGTGATGCGATACCGTTCGTCCAGCCCCGCGCCGAGACCGTTTGCCCGCAAGGCCTGACGGATTCTCTCACGCAGCGACTCTAATTGATCGCTCTCTGGAAAGCCTTGCACGAGAATAGAACTGCTCGTCGCGCTGACCCCTCGAAAACACAGGTCGAAGCCTTCGGCTGCCGATAGAATTGGAGTTAGGGTCGTCAAATAACTGTGAGTCCGGGCGAGATAGGGTTGAGGCGGGTCTGTTGCCGTGAGGAGGGAAAGGATGGTGACGTGAAACTCGCTTGGCTGATAGAAATGCTGGCAGGGCTCGATCTGAGCCAGCTCGCGAACCAAAGCAGAGAATTGATCGCAAAGGTGCCGATCGGGGCGCGCGATGACCGTCAGGCCGAGACGTCGATCGAAATCCCGGTTCACGAGATAGGGGTCGATCTGGACACGTCCAGCCGCGTAGCTCTCTACCGCGTCTCGCCACAGCGAATCATAGAGTTGCAGGAGTGCGGAGCCACCGTTCTTCACAGGCTCACGACTGAACATGGGTCCCATCATTCTTCCCTGATCGCGCCGGCGGTCAGGCCGGCGACCAATCGACCCTGAATAAACGAAAAGAGAAGGATGGTAGGAACGATGGTGAGCACGGTCACAGCCGCCACCTCTCCCCAGCGGATGAGGAGCGACGCGGACAGCCTTTGCATGACCAATGTGAGGGTTGCCGTCCTCGAGGTCTGGTTGATGATCGAGACGATCAGGTAGTCGCCCCAGGAAACGACAAAGGAGTAAAATGCCGCGACCGAAATTCCGGGCATCGCGATCGGAATGATCACGTAGAGTAGGCGCTCGGCAATGTTGCAGCCGTCGATCCGAGCGGCATCGTCCAGGTCGAGGGGGAGATTGTCAAAATAACCCTTGAGCATCCAGATCTGAAAGGGGAGGATCAGAATGAGCTGACCGAGGACGACTCCAATCACCCTGTCCAGGAGCCCCAAATCGACGATCACGAGGTACATGGGAATGATGAGGAGCACCTGGGGGAACATCTGCGTCGAAAAGATGCCGATGATCAGTGCATTCTTCCACCGAATGTTGAACCGACTGAGGCTGTATGCGCCGATGATGGAGACGAAAAGCGAAAAGAGCGTAATAACGACACCGATTCTCAGGGAATTCCAAAAATACAGGGGGAAATCTGTTTCTGAAAAAATCGTCACATAGTTTTGAAGCGTGTACTCCTTGGAGGGAGAAACGATCTGACCCGAAAAAATCGAGCCCTGGGTTCGAAAAGATGTGTAACCGATCCACAGCATCGGCGAGATGAAGAAGATGACCGAGACAATGACCACCAGGTAGGCCATCAACGCGGTGCGAATTCGGCTTGCGGATCGACCTGCCATCAGGACCTCGCCTGTCCTTCAAGTACGCGCATGTATACGACGAAATAGATCATTAGGATAACCAGCATGACGGTGCCCATGCTTGCCGCGTACCCAAGATCGTAGTTGCTCCACGATTGACGGTAGATGTATGTCGGAAGCACATCCGTGACATTGACAGGCCCCCCGCCGGTCGCCAACCACACAAAATCAAAATTGTTAAATGTCCACAGGACATGGATCGTCACCATCACGGTGATCATGTTCCGAATGCCGGGAAGGGTGATGTATCGGAACCTCGCCCATGCATTTGCGCCGTCAATCTCGGCCGCCTCGTAATACGTCTTGGGGATCGCCTGCATCGCCGCCAGGAACGCGATGCCATAGAAGGGAACATTGCGCCACAAATGAAGGAGCATGATGAACGGAAAGGCGAACGTGAGATCGCCGAGCCAATAGCGATTTAGGTTCGAGAACCCGAGCGCTTTCAGGACGATGTTGATGAATCCGATGTCCGGTTGCGCCATGAACTTGAACATGGTCACGGTAGCGGCGACAGGAATCACCCAGCTGGCCATGATGATGCTCTTGAACAACGTCATGCCGGGAAGGTTTTGACTCATCGCCCAGGCCAGGACCAATCCCAAGGCGAATTGAAATAAGACGACGAGGCTGGTGAGTTCAATCGAATGCTCGAGGGAAAGCCAGAAGACATTGTCCGAGAGCATGCGGGCGAAATTGTTCAGCCCGATAAAGTCGATGGTCTTTCGCAGCAGATTCTGGTCCGTCAGTGCCATCCACAATCCGTCCAGTAGCGGATAGACAGTGAAGACTGCCATGATGATCAAGGCCGGCAGAAGTAGAAGGGCTCCTTGGCGACTTTCCCTTATCACTGGGACTCGGAGTCGTTTCCTCAACTGGCTTGTATGGTCGGCGCTCATCGGCGGCTGTCCTCTCAGGAAATCTGCCCGTCCCACTGCACAGCGCTCGCGCGTCTTCATGAAGGTAGGGCATGTTTCCCGCATGCCCTACCTCCTCGATTCACGAAGCGAAGGCCACGATCTCGGCTAAAGCGTCTTGGCTTTCTCCATCCCATGGATCTGATCGATTAGCCATGTGGCCGCGTCTTTTGGCGATTTCTGGCCGTAAACTACATAGTTCACGGCTTGCATGTTGGCAGTGTTCACCGGGCCCCAGTTTACGACGCTGATGGGCACACCCTGAGAAAGCAGCGCGCCAAAACCCTGGACCCAGAAAGCGATGTCGCCCTTGAACGCGTCGATCGTCAACGAGTCTGTGCGGGCCGGGATTCCGCCAGAGTCCGCATCCCACATGCCCATCTCGTCCTTGGAGCAGATGAACTCCATCAGTTGCCACGCTGCGTCCTTGTACTTCGACGCCGAGTTCATCGCGATGGGCTTGACTTCCAGATAGGTCGAGTGCGTCCCCCCCTGAGGAATAGGGAGCTGTGTGATCACCGTCTTGTTGGTCAAGATATCTTTGGCGGTGTCGCTTTCCGACCTTCTGCCCCACAGCCATGGACCCATTGGAGCCATGGCCCATTTGCCAGCGGCGTAGCCCGGGTCTTCTACCGGCCAACCGGTCCCCCTCTGATTGGGATCGCAAGCTGACGGATTGCCGGTGAACAGATCGTGGTACAGAGTCAGGACCTGCTCGAGCTGGTCGGCCGTAGCGACCAATGTGGGCGTGCCGCTCGAGGTGTCAAACATGTCTTTGCCGCCGCTTACCTGGAAGTACCAAGAAATGAACTCCTGCGGCGCACGCGGGTCACCTACCAGCGTGCAGACATAAAAGCCGAACATCTGTTTGTTCGATTTTTGTGTGATCGTCTGCGCGGTCTTGAGCAGATCATCCCAGGTAGCGGGCACGCTGAGCCCGTACTGAGCGAGGACGTCTTTGCGGTAGACCATGCCGCGGGCATTGGTGTTGTAGGGAATCGCGTAGAGCTTGCCGTTGATCGTCAGCGGGCTCACGGTCGCCTGTACGAATTGGCTCTTGTCCGCCCATGCGTTGAACCGGTCGTCCAGAGGTTCCACCAGCCCCTGCTTGACATAGACGGCGATGTCTTCCAGCAAGCCCTCGACCACATCCGGCGTTCCGCTGTTCGCTTGCAGCAGGTACTTCGTCCGTAACGGGCCATAATCCCCCGGTCCGTAGAATGGATCAACTTTGACGTTGGGCAGAGCTTGGGCTTCGGCGGTTTGCCATTGCTTGACATAGTTGGCGGAAACTTCTTGAGTCACGAACGGCATGTTCCAGAAGGACAACGTCACGGGTGGCGCCGTTGTGGGAACCACTGTGGGCGGTACGGCCGTCGGTACGGCGGTCGGTGCGGTCGGTAGTGTAGGTGGTGCCGCCGTCGGCGATGGGGGGGTCGGGGCGCATGCGGCCAGAGTTCCCCCGATTGCTAGAGCGCTCCACCGCATGAACTCACGTCGAGTTCTCTTCTTATTCATTTGTCCTCCTCGAGCTTGGGCAATTACCCAATTGTGCTGAGCAACCAACGCTCACGATTGGCAAAGTCGCTCCGCTCGCACGCTTAACGAAAGCGCGATCTCGCACGCGTTCAGTCACTATACCACGCGACCCATCTCTGAGACAGATCCCCAATCTGCTCCTCGGATTCGGTACACGTCAATAGAGACTGGGGTTAGTCGCTCAGCCTCACCAGGTCTTTCTTGTGCAGATCAGAGCTTGTCCGCTTGCTTTCGGAGGATCCGCTGGGACAAGCTCACCCGTGGCGGTCACTTGTTGGTTCACACAGTCGCGTTCTTGTCACCTCCTTCATGGTTGGTTTCGAATGCCGCTCTGGGTGGTGGAATCTCCGCTCTCGCACGGTCTCCCGCCGACCAGATGTACTGGAACTCGTCACCACCTTTCTTGTGGGGTGTTGTCGTGATTTCGCTTCAGAGCGAGTGATCACTGCTTCGCACAAGGGCACAGGATGGCAAACCATTCTTCTACTGAAGGTGGGCCAAGGACACGCCGCCCTACGTGCCTTCGACAAGAAACAAGAACCTCGCTGAGGGCTCAAAGGTGAGGCAATAAGAGAATCTTCTGCCTTGAGGAATGACCGCTATCGTTCCCGCTATCGTTCCCGCTATCGTTCACGTCCTATCCTCAGTATACTAGCAAGAGACAGGCGGCACGTCAAGTGGCATCAGACTGGTCACTTGACAAGAGAACCTTTTGGGTTTGTTGCCCTGTTGTCGTTCCCGATAACGATAGCGTGCGCCTTCGTTATCGATAACGGGAATAGTGGTATAGTAATGAATATGGAGGTTTGCGAGCATGAATACAAATAAGCGTGCGACCATAAAGCAGGTCGCCAAAGCGGCTGGTGTCTCCACTCAAACTGTTTCCAGGGTTATCAATGATCGGCCGGATGTTTCTCGCGAAACTCGCGTGCGCATTCAACAGATCATCCAGGACCTGGATTATCAACCCAGCGCT
>Ga0116138_1000990_pt1 | contig 16140 bp, 18 predicted proteins | sample June2015DPH_20_1_2_FD_88971 | JGI IMG/M metagenome (GOLD analysis project Ga0116138, IMG submission 88971) | Peatland microbial communities from SPRUCE experiment site at the Marcell Experimental Forest, Minnesota, USA - June2015DPH_20_150 | ecosystem: Environmental > Terrestrial > Soil >... | reverse complement strand
TCCGTTCCAGCCGGCGAAGAAGAACCATTTGTTGCCACCGTCGTAAATCTTGGGAATCTTCAAGGGGCCGCCGACATTCGCCCCGAAGCGCGACTGGTTGTATTGCGGTTTGATGGCGGGGACTCCGTTTAGCGAGTAGGGTGTGGCGTCCAGCGATGCGTTGTCATCCGAGAAATAAAGAAGGCCGTGGGGCTGGTTGATGTTGAATCCGCGGCCACCCAGCCTGCCAATCGCGATGGGCCCGCCACCACCGCCTGGGCCTCCACCGGGGCCGCCAAAGCCGGGACCTCCGCCGGAGGGGCCGCCGCCACTTTGCAGTCGGTCGCGAAATTCCTGGATGCGCTGTTGCAGTTCATCTTCACTGCCGCCGCCGAAGTCCTGTGTGCGTCCTTGCGCGCCACTGATGCTGACTGACTCAGTGGGACCTTCTGCCCCCGCGCCATTCATCGGGAGACTGGAAAGATCATTAGTGTTTTGCGCAGCGCCGGGTGCGCCCGTTGCTCCGAAGCCGGAATCACCGCCGGCCAGAGAAGCGAGTGTGCTGTCCACGGCCAGGCTCTGAAAGCCTCGGCCAGCGGCGATGCTTGCGTTGGAGTTGTCCGATTGCTGTTGCTGCCGGGAGGCGAGGAGCAATTCGGCGTCCACTTTTGGCGATGGATTCTGCGGATTGAGCAGGAGTTCCTGCGTGAAGAGAGAGAAGCCCATGAACTCGATGCGAACAACGTACCTGCCGCGAGCAATGCCCGAGAAAGAGAACTTACCCTCGGCGCTGGTTACCGCGGCATATTTCTTGCCGGTCAAGGTGTTGGCGGCAGTGACGGCCGCACCCGGCAGAGGAGTCTTACCGCTGCGCGCAGAACCGGCAATTTCATAGGACGGGGCAGAGGCGCTCGGCGGAGCGAGGGTAGCGGCGTTCGATGACGGCGTAGACGATGCAGCCTCTTGCGCCTGCAAACGCAGCGCGAAGAGAATCGCAACGAAAGCAAATGTCAGTATTCTGCGAAAAGCTAACTTCAAACTGTGCTCCCTCGGTGAGCTACTGTTGCGGCGGATTGTTCGCAAGAGCTTTAGCAGGCGCAGTTCCGGCAGGCCCTCCTCTGCCGCTAACCATCTGCTGCATGCGCTCCCACTGTTCGGGGGAGAGGACCATTACGTTTTTGGGAACGAAGACATTATTTTGCGAGGCACCACGGGCTACCAAGTGATCCCCGTGATGAATGTCGGCCATGGTGATGCTGTCGCGGCCTCTGCGAAGAGAAGTATCTTCGGTGAGTTCGAGGGTCTGCGTGACATTGTCGGTGCGCATAATGGTCAGCTTGGGTGCGTCAATGGACTTCACCTCGCCGGCGACAAAGTCCTTGCCCATTTCGCCAAAGCCTCCGCCAGCTCCGAATCCTCCGCCACCGCCTCCGGGGCCGTTGCCTGAGCGCGCCCCGATCATCTGAGCGGTCACAGTATGATCGACATTTTCATCGCCGCGCACGAAGACAAGATCGCCGACCTTGAAATCGGCAATTTTCGCGGGCTGGCGGTCCTTGCGGAATTCGGTTTTGTCCGAGAGCTTGACGGTTACGGATGTTCCGTCAGGCTTGGTCATCTCGATAGAACCGCTGTTAATTGCGGTGATCTTTCCGGCGACGCCGCGACCCTCCACGGGCCCGCCACGTCCCTGCCCCCTGCTGCCGCGGGGGGATGCGCCCTGAACTTGGCCCTGGGGTGGCGCATCGGGTGTCTGTGCCGGGCTGGGCGCAGCAATGACCAAAAACAGGAGACTCAACAAGTAGAAGCGCTTACAGTCCATAAGTTTACTTTCCTTAGCTAAGTTGCTCATTCCTAAAGACGCAGGCCCGGGTGTAAAGGTTACGCCACCCAAGCGCTTGGGGCTGGGGAACGGACTCTAACTTTACCTCTGTATTTCCGAGAAGGCAGGCAGAAAGTTCCCGGCCCGTCTTGCGTGACGGCGTGAGCAGGATGCCATCAGGCAAGCCGGTGAGGAGCCTCTGGCAGGTGATGTGGCGCGAGCATCAGGGCAGGGAGCAGCAGGAGAGCACCTACTTTGTGTGTTGCGCGCCCTTGGTACACAAAGAGAAGAGGCAGGAAGTTGCGCTTCCTGCCTCTCGGAACTTCAATACCGGCGAGCGTTATTTTGCCTGGAGCGAATCGATGTAACTCACCAGGTTGCTGATTCTTTGCTGCACCACGGATTCGTGGTACTTGTCCAATGACTTGAACAATGGGCCCCAAACTGGCATTTCGGCCGAGCCGTGGGAAGCGGGGCCGCTACCAAACTTCAGTACAGAAGTCACGGAATTGGCCGGGTATTTGCCATCATGTTTCCTGGCCAGTTGGGTCAGGTCGGTGGGCATCGCTTTCATCGATGACGCCGCGGGACCCCCACCCTTACCGTCGCTTCCATGACACGGAGCGCAGTACTGGTTGTACATCTCTTTACCAGACGCGGCGCTGGTTTGCTTAATCGGGGTCTTCTTGACCACGGGCTGCTGGTTTGTTTTCTCTTGTGCCAGACAGAGGCTCGTTGCCACGAGCAAGCTTCCCAGCAGGATCATGCTCTTTTTCGACACGAGATCCTCCTTTCGATTGGGGATAGAGAATAGGTGAGTGGACTGCCTGGTCTATCCGAATTGTTCCTAAAATGGAGACTATATCACGGGTGCCGACCAGTAGGCTGTGATGTGTGCACAGTATGCAACACCCACCAGAAGGAGCCTAGGTCGGCCATTTTCCTGCGATTTACCCTAGAAAGCCGGACTGGGTCCCGCTCAGAAGTGGAAGACGACGCCGGCGACGGCCTGGAAGTTGTTCTGGTGCTCGCTGAAGAAGTTGTTGAACACGTAATCGCCTTCGGCCCGCAATGACAACCGCGCATTCACCCGGAAGTCCACCCCGCCGCCCGCCTGCACCATCAACGCGGTCCTGCTGCTGTCCGCCGTCTGCGGCTGCAGGTGCCCGCCACCCACCAGCGCGTGCCCCCAAGGCTCCCAACGCTCCCGCCGCGAGCCAATCCGTATGCCCCCGCCGCCGCCAAAATACTTTACATGCTCGCGGTCGTAGATCTGCGGCGCAAAGCCCGTCACCAGGTTCCCCTCCACGGCAAACCAGTCGTTCGTGAAGTACGTCACCGTCGTGTTCAGCCCCACCAGGCTCGCGTAGATGCGCGACGACTGGAACCGGAAAAACTCCACGCCCACGCCCAGTTGCCACCGGTAGTCATCCCGGGCGCCAAACACGAACTTCGGCCGGGGCGCTGCTGGCGCTCCCGCCGCAGGCTCCGCGGCAGCCGCGCTCGCCGCTGGAATCGCCGGCGTTGCCAGCGCAAAACTCCGCGCCTCTTCGCCCGGCGCATACAAATTCACTTGCGCCGCCGAACTCTCAGTAAAGTCCGCCGCAACATTTGTGGTGTCCTTGGCCGCAGTTACCCCCAAGCTCGCTTCCTGCGCCCCAGCGGTCCACGCCACCGTCAGCAGCACCAACACTCCCAGCAATCCCTTTCTCATACACATTCCCCTCTGCCTCTTCGGCCAGTGTGTCCCAAGATATTGAAATCCTAACCCGCCCGAAGGAATTTTGTTCCAAAAAGAAACGCCGAGACGATTTGCAGCCCAGACTGGGTCCCTGTAACTATATCCCAATAAACGGATGCTGGGGGAGGCTGACGTGAGTCATATTGCCACCGTAACAAACGGGGCTCAGCGGGCCGGGTTGGAAGGGGGATTCACGTGAGAACGAATTGAATTGGGCCGGGAAAATTCGCCCTGATTGTGGTTGGCAAGTAAGCCGGGCTAAATCTCAGGGCACGACGCGATAGTTGTGAATGCCGGCTCCAAACGAGAAGCTAGCGCCGGCCACTTGCGGCAGCCACCAGAAGCGCCGCAGCAGGCCATGATTGCTGACCATCATGCGGTGCCCCAGATAGTCCATGACGGTGGGACTCACTTGCGTGGCGGCATACATTGCGCCGGAGTGCGCAAAGGGACGCAGCAACGGATCACTTTCCGTGCCGAAGCCCCCCGAAACGGCGCGTCGCGTGGACCACGCATCGAAAGCGGCGGCGCTGTGTCCCGTGGCCATCAAGGCGTACCAGATCTTGCGTTGGCGGGGAGATTCGACCGGTCGAATCACAGCGGGCTTAATGGGCGCATTCAAGAATGACTCACTGCCCGGAGTTATGCCCGCTGCAATGGAAGATGAGGAACCATCAGTATCAGTGCCCGCTGAAGCAGACAGCTTAGGCACGGGCGCATCCGGGAGTTTCGATTTCGTTGCGGAATCCGGCTGGGGTGCACTGGAATTGCTGGCGAGCAAGGTGGGTGAATCCACGACAGCACGAGGGGTATCAGCCGGCAGCGCGGTACAACAAAAAATCAGGAGCGCGGATAGTACCAAGATGCACCTCAGAAGTCGCAGGCCGGGGGTGGGTTCCTGGTACGCTGCAACTGCTGTCCACTCTACTGTACCAAAGGACAGGTGTCACTGGCCCATTGGTCACAATCTTTTCTGGTACTTTTCCAGGGCCGGGTTCTGGAGCGTTGGTACCAGCGAGTTCGACACTCCCCTCGCGATTCGTAGAAAAGACCTGCTATAATCCGGCCCAAGAAGTCGTGGTCCTTGGTTCGGGGGAAAATGGCTGGTTCGGAATCATCGGCGAAACGCGCACGCATCCCACAACGTGGCCCGCAGCCACCTCGATTCATCGTCATTGAAGGCCCCCTTCGCGTTGGCAAAACCACGCTGGCTCGGCTGCTCGCCGAACGGCTTCACGCGCGCCGCATTTACGATTGCGAAGATAATCCCTTTCTCGCCGATTTCTATGCCGGCCTTCCCGGGGCCGCTTTCCGCACGCAATTGTATTTCCTGATGGAGCGGCAGAAGCGCATTCGCGAAGGCCTTTCCGGCGATACGCCCGGCCTTGTGGTGAGCGATTATCTGATGGAAAAAGACCGCATCTTCGCGAACCTCAGCCTGGATGACGAGGAGCTCAAGCTTTACGAGCGCTATTACGAGGCGGTGACCGTCGAACTCCCGCAACCCGATTTGGTGATTTATCTCCAGGCCAAGCCGGAAGTGCTGCTCGGCCGCATTGCCAAGAAAAAAGCGCACGAGGAGCGCCAGATTTCGACGGAGTACGTTCAGGAAGTGGCACGCGCCTACGAGCACTTCTTTTTCCGCTATGAGGGCGCGGATCTCCTGGTCATCGAAACCTCGGAAATCGATTTCGTTGAGAAAAACGACGATTTGCAGCAGCTCCTGCGCCGCTTGCAGGAGCCGGTCAAAGGCACGCAGTATTTCCTCCCGCTCGGCGGCTCCGACTGAAGAGGTTGCTGAAAAGTCGGAGAAAGACTTTCTTCAGGGGCTAAAGCCCGAGGGTTTTAGGGGCTTTACGCCGGGGCTGAAGCCCCGGCCTCCTAAAGAAAGAGACTTTTCCCGCAGCCTGTGAAGAAAGCTTGCACGCCGCACTGGTAGTTTCTTTTGCACTTCAATTCGCATAGAGTGCCATCCGGAAGGGCTTGTATCTCGCTTGGGAGGGTAGTCATGGATCGCTGGACACGTCGCAAGTTTTTTCTGACATCGCTGGCGGGGAGCGCGTTCGCCGGCGCGGCTAGAGTTTTTGGCAAAACGCTGGAAGTAACCGGTGGCAATCACTCCGAACCTATTCTTTTCGACCCCCAACCGGCTGCGCGCACGCGGCCTCTGATCATTTCTTCGGCCAACGGGTTGAACGCTCTCGACAAGGGCATGCAAATCCTGAAGGGCGGCGGCGATACGCTCGACGCGGCCGTCACCGCGGTAACTGTCGTGGAAGACGATCCCAACGATGACAGCGTGGGCTACGGCGGCCTGCCCAACGAGGAAGGCGAAGTCGAACTGGACGCCAGCGTGATGCACGGCCCGACGCGCCGCGCCGGCAGCGTGGCCTCCGTCCGCCGCATCAAGAATGTTTCGCGACTGGCCAAAACGGTGATGGAACGCACCAACCACGTAATGATCGTGGGTGACGGGGCGCGGCGCTTTGGCGTGGCCGAGGGCTTTGAGGAAATGAATCTGTTGACCGAGCACTCGCGCAAAATATGGCTCGCCTGGAAAGCCAAAACGAGTTTCAACTGGCGGCCGGGCACGGACAGCCCGGAATGGAAGGAGCATGTTGCGACTCTCTTCGACCACGATGCGGAAAAAATCGCTTATGCCATGCGCGTCATCACGTACCCGCCAACCGGTACCATCAACTGCCTTGCGGTAAACGCCAAGGGTGAAGTCAGCGGCACCACCACCACTTGCGGGCTGGCCTGGAAAATTCCCGGGCGTGTCGGCGATTCGCCGGTGATCGGCGCGGGACTTTACGTGGACGGTGACGTTGGCGGCGCCGGGTCCACTGGCAAAGGCGAGGAAAACATCAAGATTTCCGGCGGACATACGATCGTCGAAATGATGCGCAAGGGCATGAAGCCTGACGATGCTTGCCTGGAAGCGCTGGGGCGCGTCGCGCGCAATTACAACGGCGATAAGACGAAGCTCGCGACGTTCAATCTGCGTTTCTATGCCGTCACTAAAGACGGCGAGTATGGCAGCGCATCTCTCTGGAAGAAGAGCAACGTGGAGGGCAAGGATGCGGTGTTTGCTGTCCATGACGGCACGCAAGCCCGCTTGGTTCCCTGCAAGACTTTCTTCGACGAAACCGGTCACGAAGAATAATGCGCCGGTAATCTGCCCGCCCTATACTGGCGTATATGGACCAGGCAAATGTTTTGATCATTGGTGGTGGAGTCGTCGGCTGCGCAGTCGCAGAAGCGCTTTCCCGCCGTTGGCAGGATGTTTTTCTTGTTGAGCAATATCCGAAGTTTGGAATGGCCACCAGCACGCGAAATAGCGGCGTGATCCATTCCGGAATCTACTATCCGAAAAATTCCTGGAAGGCGCGTCATTGCGTCGAAGGCAATCGCCTGACCAAGGAATTCTGCGCCAGGCACTACGTGCCTTGCCGCACGACGGGAAAAATTGTTGTCGCGAAGGATGCTTCCGAGAAGGAAGAGCTTCTCGCCCTGAAAAAAAAGGGCGAGGAAAACAGCGTAGAGGGCCTGCGAATTATCGATGCGGCGGGCATACGCGCCATCGAGCCTCACGTCAGAGGCCATGCGGCGCTTCTTGTGCCTTCCACGGGGATTTGCTCCGCCGAAGACCTAGTGCATGCGTTCGCGCGCGTCGCCGAGGAGCACGGAGCAAGCCTCGTCAACCACGCCAAGGTTATCTCTCTGGAGCCGGTGAAGGACGCCGTTCGCGTGCGCTTGCGCATCGGAGATGAAGAGCAATCCGAAACGGAAACCATTGAGGCGCGCTGCGTCATCAATGCCGCGGGACTCTACTCCGACGAAGTTGCGCAACTTCTCGGCCCGCGTCCCTGGAGAATTTATCCGGTGCGCGGCGAATATTGCGAAATTCGCGGTCCTCAAGCGGGACTGGTCCAGAACCTGGTTTATCCTCTGCCCCATCACGACGGACTCTCCCTGGGCTTGCACTTCACGAAAACTCTTTGGGGAACGGTGCTGGTTGGACCGACGGCCGCCTACGTCGAGGGCAAGGACAACTACGAACGCGACCGCATGACCATTCCTGAGTTTCTCTCCGATGCGAAGACCATGCTCCCGGAGCTTCAGGAGAGCGATTTGCAACTCGGCTACACGGGCTTGCGGCCGAAACTCGTTCCGCCGGGCGACCAGGGGATTGCCGATTTTGTGATTGAGCAGGACAAGGAAGTGCCGCAGGTGATTCAACTCGTTGGAATTGAATCGCCGGGGCTGACCGCTGCGCCCGCCATCGCAAACCATGTTCTCAAGTTGGTCGCGGAAATACTTCATTGATGAGGGCAAGCCCAAAGCGAAGAGAGATTCATCGCACAAAAAGTGTGCGATGGAGAAGAGTTCCTCGCTTTGTTCGGAATGACGGATAGGGCAAGTGCAGCGGAGTTATTCGACAACTATCCGGAGGAATTTCTTCTTGCCGACGCGGACGCTGTAAGTTGCAGGCTGGTCCACATTCAACTTGCAGGCGGGATCTTGTGTCGTGGCTCCGTTGATCTCCAGCCCACCCTGTTTGATGAGGCGTTCTGCCACGGACGTAGAAGCGATGCCCTCGAAAGAAGCGAGAATCTTCGACCACTTCACGATGCCGCTCGGGAGTGCGAGAGAAACCTGGTTTGAGGAGTCCCTTATCTTCGGAAACGTAATCTCCAGGCCGCCGGGCACTCGCTTCATGCGGACTTCGTCCATTTCTGCCGGTGCCTTGCGGTCGCGGAAGACTCGCTGGAAATTTTCTCTTGCTTTCTGCGCAGCTGCCTTGCCGTGGAAGTCTGCGATTATCGACTCCGCAAGTTCCATCTTCCTTTCCATCGGATGTGACTCCAGCATTTTCGATAGTGAGCTACTCGCCTGATTTGATGGATATCCCGGAACGCCAAGCATTTGATCGAGAGCAGACGATCTGTCTGTTAGTAAATCGACGTACATTGACATTAACTTGTCGGGAATCGACATGAGCTTGCCGAACATTTCGGCCGGTGCCTCGGTAATTCCGACATAGTTCCCCAGGCTCTTGGACATCTTTCGCTCCCCGTCGAGCCCGACGAGGATCGGCATGGTCACAACGACCTGCGGCGACAGCCCGTATTCGCGCTGGATTTCGCGGTGCACCAGGATGTTGAACTTTTGTTCCGTCGCACCCAACTCGACATCCGACTGCAGCATCACGGCGTCGTAGGCCGTCAGCAAGGGATACAGAAGCTCATGAACGGCGATCGGAAGATTCTTATCCAACCGCGAACGAAAATCCTCGCGTTCCAGCATGCGCGCCAGCCGGTAATGGGCGCAGAGCCGGACCACGTCATAGCTGGACATTTTCCCCAGCCACTCGCTGTTGTAGCGGACCTCGGTCTTTTCCTGGTCCAAAATCTTGTAGACCTGCGCCAGGTACGTCTTCGCGTTGACATCCACCTGTTCGCGGCTGAGCGGGGGTCGCGTTTCGGATTGTCCCGTGGGATCTCCGATCATGGCGGAAAAATCACCGATCAGGAAAATTGCCGTGTGGCCCATGTCCTGAAAGTGTTTCAGTTTGCGCAAGACCACCGTGTGCCCTAAATGAATGTCCGGCGCCGTCGGATCCACGCCTAGGTACACACGCAGGGGCTTGCCGGTCTTGAGCGACTTTTCCAGCTTCGCGCGCAACTCCGCTTCGGGCACGATCTCCGCCACGCCCTTTTTCAAGTACGCGAGTTGTTCTTCCACCGGCTTGAAATTGGCTTGTGTCATCTCGATTTGCCGCACTAGGCGGTGCGAATCACGCGCCGCCCCACGATCTCAAATTTCCCTTCGAGGATAATCTTCACGGCCTCGGTGTAAATCAGGTGCTCTTCCTTCAGTATGCGCTCGGACAGCGCGTGCTCGTCATCCGTATCCTGCACGGGCACGACCGCCTGCACGATGATCGGCCCCGCGTCCAGATTCTCGTCCACAAAATGCACCGTGCAGCCTGCAACCTTCACGCCGTAGTCCAGCGCCTGCTTTTGCGATTCCAGCCCCGGAAAAGACGGCAGCAGCGACGGGTGAATGTTAAGAATCCGCTGCGGGAACTCCGCGACAAAATAGGGCGACAACAATCGCATGTAGCCCGCCAGGCAGATCAGATCGACTTTATATTCGTGCAGGACCGCGGCCACCTGACGATCGTAGGCTTCCCGCTCCAGCCCTTTCGAGGGAATCAGCCTGGTTGCAATTCCCCGGGCCTTTGCGCGTTCCAATCCTCGCGCGTCCAACTTGTTGCTGATCACGATGGCGATTTCGGCGTTGGGAATGCGCCCAGCGGCAACACTTTCCGCCAGCGCCTCAAAGTTCGAGCCGCGGCCACTCAAGAGCACGCCGATGCGCTTCATCATAAACAGAAAAGTTAACACAACCGGATACGAGGGCCAAATGACTGCCCCCCGGGAAGTATCATAATTCTCGACATCCTGGCGGCCGAGACCAATGGGAGCCGACACTGAGACACAAGCAACGTCACTGAGTTTGCGAAATGTGGTGCTGCGCTAGAATGGACCCGACCGCTTCAACGCTCGCCCCGTTATTGTCAATAACCCAGACTCCGGCCAGAAACCGTGTCCAAAACTTGCTCTCAAAATCTCCGGGAACCGGCTTAGGGTCCCACGTCTTATATGTGTAATACATGGCCCGATCGGCGAAATCCCTCCCCTTCTTCTGACGAATGTCCCACAATGCTTCCATCCATTTATGTCCCTGCCAATCGCTCCTGTCCAAATTCCGATTAGCTAGGCTCGAAGTGTAATACACCTCAAAGAGTGCCGCGGTTGTCTCATCTTTCCCGGCATCGGGGCCAAGATTAGCACTGCCAAAGGTGCCGAACAGCAGGCGGAAAACATAACTGGCATACACTTTGCGTATCGCGTTTGTATCGTCCAACGAATCCTTGGGCAAATAGATTTGCCGCTGGTAGATCGTGCCTGGGAAGATCCCACTCATCATTTGCGTCTTGCAGGGCGACACACCGATTGGCGGCATTTCGTTTTCGACGGGGAATCCGAGACTCTTCAGATACAGATAGAAGCTATTGATCGCATCGGTGATTCGGCGCTTTCGTTCCGGGGTTAGAGACGGGGAATCCTTGAAGATCAATGAGACCTCGGGTTGGGCGCTGTGAGCCGTCTTGGTCATGGTTGTGGTCGCTGCTCCGCCGTTACTCTTGGGAAGGATTTTCGAAACTTCCGCGGCGATCTCTGCAGCTGTCGCCGGTTTTGCAGCTGGCTGGGCCTTGGGCACAATTCTCCACCCTCCCCATAGCACCACCCCAATAACCAGAGAAATGAAGGCGATACTCAGGACCCTTACGAAGCGCGCAGCTCCCCAGAAGGGCCGCACTAGAATCACCGCAAACGACAATACGAACCACGCGAAGAGGAAGGTCCATGCCAGCGGAACGATCTGCAGAACAGCACCAGCCAGTGTGCCAATCGCTCCCCAAGTCCAGGGGCTAAAGACGTATTCTTTAAGCGTTGAAAACCGCGAGGATCTATCTCTCGGCGGCTCCTGCATATGAGAAGTGAGAAACCGCCAGATTGGCATAAGCGGTTTCTTAAGCTTGAGCCATACCGTCGCCAGTTTTTTGATTGGATTATCTCTTGCCATCGAAGAAGATGATAGGGCGGACATAAACGTCCGTAAAGACGATAATCCCACAGGCAGAATAGGACAGAACCAACCGGCGGGAACTGGCCCAGTCTCGGCTTACCTAACGCGGGAATTAGTTCTGCGGTGGCAAAGCCGATTACTCCGATTCGCTGACAAGTTGCGCTGCACTTTTGTAGCTTTCTTGAAGGTAAGGTCATTTCGCGACGCGACTCATCACTGCGCCTTGGGCTGGTACGGTCGGATGGGGTGCGTCGAGGGACTTAAGGACGTCGATTACGATGAGGGTGATGTCATCCTGCTGGGGCACGGAAGCGGGCATCAAAATAGTAGCCGGTGAGGAGATTCGCCTAGAAGCATGCCGAAGGCTTCACGTAAGGCCCAGGCGCTTCACCAGCGCCTCGATGATCACGCGTACATGTTCGAGCGCGATTTCTCCCAGGCTCTCTTTCTGCGGCGCCATGACGTCCCGCAAGATGATCCACAGCCCCGGGAAGTATGTCTCGTCATCGCCGGGGCAGATGGCTCCCGTGAGTTGCACAATCTCGAAGTGTGGAATCTGCGTGAGGTCGAGATCCACCATCAGCGAGGAATTGGGCAGAGGTGGGGGATGCGCAACGAGTTCCGTCAGTACGCCGCGGGCATCATCCACCAGGTCGCGGAACCCCTGCGACACGAGAAGCGCATCAATGTCGTGCGGTGTTGGCTGCTCTATTTGGTGCAGGTCGTAGTCCGGCAACGCCTTCTCCAGCGGGATCTCAATCGTCACCGAAGGCTGGCTTTTGTCAGGTGAGATGCGCAGGGGCATGGGATGTTCCGCTGGACATTCTTCCATGGAAAGCCGAAAAAGGCACCCGTGATGGGGCAATTCCGCTCACCGTAAGCCTAAACGCAGGGCGTCACCGCTTACGGCAGAATGCCTCACTTCGGATACGGGCTGCCCGATAAGATTGCAAACGCCCGGTAAATCTGCTCCGCCAGCATCACCCGCGCCAGCTCATGCGAATAGGTCATCGCGCTGAGGGACACTTTCTGCTTCACGCGTTCCCGCAGCCCCTCCGGGAATCCATCCGCATCACCGCACACGAAGATGATCTCATGCGTGCCGCGATCGCGCAGCTCGCTAAGCCATTTCGCGAACGATTCCGAATCGTAAGATTTTCCCCCGGCATCCAGAAGCACCGCCATGGCGGCACGATCGGCATCCAGCTTCTTTAATGCCGCCGTAGCATCACGCACCTCGGTCACTTCGACGGGGCAGGACTTCGAGATGCGTTTCACATACTCATCGAGTAGCGCGCAGAGCTCTGCCCGCCGCGTTTTCCCCAGCAGCAAAAGTCGAATCTTCATGCCGTGAGTCTACCGCGCCGCCAGCCATGCTTGTGATTTATCTGTTTTCCGCGGAACTACACCCACCCGTATTTCTTTCTCTTTTCCAACAGTGTCTTGCGGCTGATCCCTAGAATCTTTGCAGACCGCCCAATCTGATTGCGCGTCGCCTTCAACGTCGCTTCGATGGCTTCACGCTCAATGTCTTCCAGCGAACGCGAGCCGGCTTCAGGGTGGTTTCCATCCAGATTGGCGCGCAGGTGGGCAGGCAGATGCTCCGCTTCAAGCATCTCGCCCTGCCCGCAGATCACGGCTGCCTTAAGGGTGTCGCGCAATTCCCGAACGTTGCCCGGCCAGCGGTACCTTTCCAGTATCGCCTTGGCAGGTTCGCTTAAGCGAATCTTTGGTCTCCCGTGGGTCGCCCCCATCCCCGCTAAGAGATGCTCCGCCAGGGCCAAAATATCCGCGCGCCGTTCCCGAAGCGGTGGCATCCAGATCTTGACCAGGTCCAACCGGTAATACAGATCTTCGCGAAAACGCCCCTGATTTACCGCCGTGGCTAAGTCCACGTTCGTCAGCGCGATGATGCGCGCCTCAGCACGAAGGTGCTCCTTACCGCCCAGTCGCTCGAACACCCGCTCTTCCATGACGCGCAATAGCCGGGCTTGCGTGCTGGCCGTCAGCACCGCCACTTCATCAAGGACGATGGTGCTTCTGGCGTCCAGCTCGAAACGCCCGGGCTTCCGCTCCGCGGCGCCGGGAAACGCGCCACGCTCGTGCCCGAAGAGTTCGCTCTCCAGTAGAGGAGGCGGCAAACTTTCGCACTCGATTTTTATGTAGGGTGTGTCGCGCCGGGGTCCAAGTTCGTGGATCAGACGCGCTAGGTAATCTTTTCCGGTGCCGCGCTCTCCGGTGATGAGGACTGTTGCAGGAACAGGAGCAACGCGCTCCGCGAGTTCGAAGAGACGCTGCGACGCCGGATCCTTGCAGATCCAGGGCAATCGCTCGCTTACCATAACCAATGGGCTTCTCCAGCCGCCAGCGTTACCCGCAGGCGACATTCTGACCTGGTTTCAGCCCACTCGCTTTGAGAGCTCTTTCCGGCCTGTCTCCGGCTCGTCCGGTATGGACAGCATCGGCGCCGACCGCCACAATCTTTCCAGATCGTAGTAACGCCGTGCTTGCTCTCCGAAGACATGAACGATGAAGCTTCCAAAATCCAAGAGCGCCCATTCCGATGACCGCTGCCCTTCGCGGTGCTCCGGCGAACGCTTCAATTCCTTGTACAGCACCTCTTCAATCCCGGTGCAGATGGCCTGCAATTGCGGCCGGCTGTACCCCGTACAAATCACAAAGTGCCGTGTGAACGCCCCCACACCGTGCAGGTCCAGCACGGTGATCCCGCCCGCTTTCTTTTCTTGCGCCGCCTCGACGGCCTTGCGCACACCCTGGGGTAACGATTCCAGTTTCACCGGTACAGACCCTGCTTCAAAATGTATTCCTCCACACGCCCCGAGACAAGCCCATGAATGGACTCCCCGCGGTTGGCCTTCCGCCGAATGTCCGTGGCACTGACGTCGCTGGACACATTCTCCAATAGATAGACGGTTGTGCGCTCCAATTGGGCTACCACGGGTGACCCATGAGCCACAACTTCGTCCTCTTTCTCCCGCTCAGCATCCGGCCGCCCATGCAAGTCCGGTGGAATCACCAGCCTAAGCGCTTCCAAACGAATGCCCGGGCGGTTGGCGATCACGAAATCGCACAGTCCCAACAGGGTCTCATATTCCTTCCACATCGGGATATCCAAGAACGCGTCCGCTCCGATAATGAAGAAAATCCGGTCCCCCTGTCCGTGGTACATATGCCGGAAATAGCGCACCGTGTCCACCGAGTAGTGCAACTGCGTGCCGCTGAAGTCCTCCCCCGCCTCTGCCAGCGACGGCACGAAATGGGGGTGCTCGGTGCACGCCAGCGCGACCATCGCAAACCGGTGCGGAAACGGCGCCAGGTGCTGCTTCAGCTTGTGCGGCGGGCGGCTCGCCGGGATGAAGTGCATCTCGTCGAAATTGAACCGCCGGTCTGCTGCTCGCGCCACCACCAGATGGCCTGCATGAATGGGGTCAAAGGAGCCGCCAAAAAGAGCGATGCGCCGTGGATGATGCTTTGCCGCTGTGCGGTGCGCCTGCGCCGTCGTCAAACTGTCCCCTCCGCCACCCCCACGCCAGCCCCGTGTTCACTGGTAAACCACGAGCCGAGCCATGCTACGAACCGATCTGTCGGGCGTCCCAGAGTCCTACGATTCTCTCACGAAATCTCAGCGCTCGCTCGGAGTTCCGTCATCCTGCTTCTCGTCCGCGAACGTTTCCCCATCCTCGGCTCCGCCTTCGTGCTCTTCTTGCTCCCTTTCCTCAGGCTCAGGCTGCTCTTTGGGAATCTTATCCAGGGCGTCCGCCATGGCGCGCACGAGTCCTTTCACGCCCTCGCCTGTCGGCGCCGAAATCGCATGGAATTCCAGGCCCTTCTCGCTGCAAAACCTCTTCAACTCCTGCAACTTCGTGTGGTCCGTCGTCGCATCCAGTTTCGTGGCGACCACAATCATAGGTTTATCCAGCATGGCGCCGCTGAACGCCGCCAGCTCGCCCTCAATGATTTCAAACGCCTTGAGTGGGTCCATTTCTGCGGTGTCGCTCGTGTCTATCAGGTGCGCCAGCAGCCTTGTCCGCTCCACATGGCGCAGGAAGCGAATTCCCAGCCCGGCTCCCTCGCTCGCCCCTTCGATCAGCCCTGGCAGATCGGCAACTACAAATGTGCGCCCAAGTTCGCTGCCGTGGCCACCCGTGCCCCCGTCCGCGTTCACCACGCCCAGGTTCGGCTCCAGCGTTGTGAACGGGTAGTTCGCAATCTTTGGGCGGGCCGCGCTGATCACCGAAATCAACGTGGACTTGCCCGCGTTCGGGAAGCCCACCAGGCCGACATCCGCCAGGAGTTTCAGCTCCAGCCGCAACCGGCGCTCCTCGCCCGGCTGGCCTTCTTCTTTCTCACGCGGCGCCTGGTGCCACGGCTTCGCAAAGTGCTGGTTGCCGCGCCCGCCTTTTCCTCCCTGGGCCACGAGGATTCGCTGGCCGGGCTTCTTCAAATCCGCGAGCAGCTCTTCGCCCTCTTCGTCATAGACCAGCGTGCCCACAGGCACTTTCAGGATGGTGTCCCCGCCCGATTGCCCCGTGCAGTTGGAACCTTCGCCGTGCCGCCCGCGTTCGCCTTTGAATTCCCGATTGTAGCGGTAGCGCAGCAGCGTGTTATCGTTCGGGTTTGCTTCCACATAGATGCTGCCGCCGTTCCCGCCGTCACCGCCAGAGGGCCCACCGCGCGGCATATATTTCTCCCTGCGGAACGCCATGCACCCGTTGCCGCCGTCACCGGCCTTCACATAAATTTTGGCTTCATCAACGAACATAAACCTTCATCTCTGCGAACATGGCGCCTCAGTAGCCCCAAACGAAAAAGCGGCCCCGACAAGAGTCGGGGCCGCCTGGAACTCTGCGATCTTAATTCGCGGCCTTGGCGGCTTCCGCGGGCGTCACGCTGATAAAGCGGCCCCGGTTGCCCT
>Ga0116138_1000977_pt1 | contig 16276 bp, 13 predicted proteins | sample June2015DPH_20_1_2_FD_88971 | JGI IMG/M metagenome (GOLD analysis project Ga0116138, IMG submission 88971) | Peatland microbial communities from SPRUCE experiment site at the Marcell Experimental Forest, Minnesota, USA - June2015DPH_20_150 | ecosystem: Environmental > Terrestrial > Soil >... | reverse complement strand
GTAACGTCTTTCAACTGCCCCTGTTTTTTGAGCTTGCCGTAGTAACCCATCGCATCCTTGTAGCTCTTTACAAGCAAGGCATGGTTCGCTTCCCATCTCCCATTTTTGCCCATCCAGGCAGGACCTACATAAATCATATTGTAAGAATACCCGTTGTTGTATTTGGTCATAGACCGGTACTGGTCAACGAGATTCAGGAAATACGGCAGCTCGCCGTCTTCGTAAACCATACCCCTTAATATGTTCTGCGGATGCGTTCCGTAATAAGAGCCGGGGCCGTCAAATACCGCGAGAAGGTCCCTTGAAAGATGAGGTATCGCCACAATCCCTATGTCGTCTTCCTTGCCCGACGCCGGGCAGTGAATATTGTATTTCGATGGAATCCACGGGTTCCACGGGCCGCCGTCAAAAAGAGTGTACCAGGAATTGTTGGCATTGTGGTAGGCCTTTGGCCCCTCCTCCCAGCAGGTGGCGACGGCGCATTTAACAAGTGGGTATTTTAGTTTGATATAATTAACTAGCTCAGCGTCCATATAGTAAGAGCCGGTTGAAGTAGGATAAGAACCAAACACACTTTTGAATCGCCCGAAGACCTCGTCCACTACGGCCTGCTTTTCGGCCATCGATAACAGCCATACAGCCAGCTCTTTGGTGTGAAATTTATCGCGGAACTGCTGGCACTGGATGCCAAGAAACGTGCATCCGATTTCGTCGCCGAATTCTGCGTTATATCCCTTAGCTAACTGAACAGCTTCGTCATTAAACAAGCTGGAATACGTCATTTGTATGGTGGTCTTAAGCCCGTTCTCATGGGCTATCTGCTGCTGGGTCTTGAAAATATCCAATGATTCCTGGATTACACTTTTCCTGGTAACATCCTCTTCTTTTCCAAAGGATGCTTCTTTTTCAAGGTATTCGGGGACCATTTCCGGTCTGTGAACAACATTGACATAGAAATCGTTCATGTAAGTACCTTAAAATTACTCTTAATCACTGAACCTATTCACGTTCAAGCCAATTCTGGGCCAGTGCCGCGAATTCATAGAAAGTGATTACACAATCACCATCCAAATCCAATCCAGCCGTTGCGGCACAATCGTTTACCAGCCAGAGTTCAAAAAAGTCGTGCAGGTCTTCAAAATCAACTATACCGTTACCTGTAATATCTCCGTATATTTTGTCAAAGGCCTCCATACCCATCAGCATACCGACGTTTTTCCAGTTCCCGGAAATCGGTTGGAACAATGCCCTACTGCTGACATCCCCCGCATTCCATACCCACGTCGGCTCCCAGTAGCAGACGCCTATCCCCTTTCCATTGGGCGTGGCTTGAACTCTCTGGATTAGTCCGTCCAAATATGCCTTCTGGCTTTCAGGGGTTTTCCCTGAACCGGTGTAGTAGTCACCGGCCTCCGCGATGAGGATCTCCTTATCAAGATAGCGTCCAGCCATAAAATTCAGGTTTGTTGTCAGGTCATCGAGCGTGCCGTGCCACTGCGGATAGTAGGATTGCCCTATGACGTCGAATTGCACGCCGTATGTGTACATGAGGTTATCAAAGAACCACTGGGTGCTCGAAATGCCGCCGCCGGATTTAACATAAGCAACATGAATCATAATTTCCGGCATAGGTTCGGACCCTCTGCCGTCGTTGACACCGGCTATGGCAGAATTGATAAGCTGGGCAAGATTTGTCCAACTTCCACCAGTCATGCCACAGCAGTTTCCGTTCGGCCAGAGCATACCGCAATTGATTTCATTGCCAATCTGGACCATATCCGGCATAGCGTTGTTATCCCGCAGGTGCGAGATGACGTCGCGCGTGTAATCGTGAATAGCGGTAACCAAAGCCGATTGACTCAAGCTGCTCCACGCGGCGGGTTTGGTCTGGTGCGAGGGGTCGGCCCAGGTATCCGAGTAATGGAAATCCAGCAGGAATTTGAACCCGGCGGCCTTGACCCGGGCGCCGAGAGTAGTTACATAGTTGATGTCCTGGCATACGCCGTATATTGAACCGTTCGGGTTGTTAAAAATCCGGATACGAATCCAGTTGAGGTCGTGGTTCTTGAAAATGGTCAGCACATCCTTGGGCACGCCATACTCGTTATAGATGACCCCGTCTGCTTCCTGTCGTGTTTGCATGGAGATGTCGGCCCCCCTTATAAACTCGGCACAGACGCCGTTCCTCGCCGTAATGCTTAGCCCCGCAAGTAACAGCACAAAAACCCGGTATTTGAACTTATTGTCCATTGCTCTTATCATTTTTTATCACCCGCATTGGGGTCCCGGGTATGGGTTGCCGTGCTGTTTACGATTTGGAAATTGTCATACTCCGCCGTGCAACTGCCGCCAACATTGCTGCTGTTCGAATACAAGCCAAATGCCGTAATAGCACCCGCGAGAACTGATGGGGCAGTGGACCCGCGAGTTAGTGTCTCGATATCGAGTAAATCCCACTGCCCCTTATCAGGGTGATAAGCATAATTTTCAGTGGAAAAAGAGGTGCTGACCGAGGTAAAAACGGTTTTTGATACATACCAGACGCCATTAACCCTCACGGCAATGCTGCAATCGGGGGTATGAAGGTAGAACGAATGTGCTCTAAGGTCGAAGCGGAACCTTATATTGGAATAGACCTTTGTGTCTACTGTAAATTTGTTCGTGTATATCAAGTTTCCGCATATTCCACTATGCCAAACCCACGCGAAGCTTGATACGCCGCCATTGCTTCCGCTGGAATATACGCCGACCCACCCGACCAGGTTAACGTCGCCGTTACTATCAAATGTCTCGGTGTATAAGCTATCATCCGCATAGACAAAAGCAGCCGAACTAAACAAAAAAATAATGACAAAGTTCCTAATCATATTAACACAGCCGTTCCTCCAAAAAGCGGACCAATCAGAAATGAGCGTAAAGAACCCCGAATTTGACTGGTCCGTTTGAAATACCAATAATCCAATTTAATTAGGTAAGTCCTTCATCCACTGTGGCCAATCCATATAAGCCGGGTCTATTGGTCTCCACAGGCGATGCCAGGACAAGGACCACAAACTCCTTAATCCAATCTTTCGCACAGATTTATCCATAAACAGCATATTTTCTCTTCCGCCATGGCGAGGCATACAGAATTTAGCCATATTGCTGTTCTCCAAACACAAACTGGAAGGAGGCCCATCATTTTCCGTTGGCTCAGTGCCGTCCCACATAGCATCCGTCATCAACGGCACATCTGCTGAGTGTTTTATATTTAACATTGAACGCCAGTATTGCTGACGGATTGTCGGTGGATTAGCGGGAATATCATATAATTTGACCCCGTTTATGGTGGCACCTATGTCCGGCGGATTATGCGCCCACCCATTAACCCCGTAACTGCCATAATAACCTGCCTTAGCCCAGACGGCCACAACGCCGCCGTAGAAACCCGGCTGACCCCATCTTCCCCACGCGGAGTCAACTGTTTTAGGGCAAGATGCATCAGTGCAACCTGTCCGGTCAAGAAATTTCGTGGCTTTCGGACAAAGGCGAACATCACCCACACCCTGGTAATATGGCATCAAGTCAGTCATCCACATCGTCCCGCTGTTCCAGCCGCTTGGCATAGATTCGTTATGCGTCTGACCATACATTTCATACATTAGGCCGAATTGACGGAGATTGGAAGCGCATTTAATAGTCTGGGCCTGGTCCCTGGCTTTATTAAGAGCCGGAAGCAGCAATGCCATCAGCAGAGCAATTACCGCTATCACAACAAGCAGTTCAACGAGGGTAAATCCCTTATCCTGGTTTTTGCAGAAATTCAATCTTGGTATCATACGAGTCATCATCCTGATTTTTGATTTCATATGCCTGAATCCCCACAATAAACTGTAAACTGTCGGAGACCGGCTCGAATAAACCGGCCTCCAACATCATCAAATACTGAATCTTATGGCCACACAACGTTCTGGAGCCAATATTTGGCCATCACCGCAAAATCATAGAAGTCAACCTTATTGTCGCCGGTGGCATCAGCAGGTGTAAGCAATCCCTGCGTCATCGGACTTGTTGCCGTTCCGCCCTCGACGGCCAGATAGAGGACTTCTCCAGGTGAAAGGGCATAGCTATAGATACGAAAATCATCTATCCAGCCATCAACGTAGCCGCCATATCCGCCTGACCAGCGCCATGCCCCAAGAGTGGCAAAGTTATTTGTCGCATCAAGCTTTGTCGTCTCCGAAGCCGTGGCATTATCATTCAATGCTACCAACTGGCCGTTTCTGTAAATTTTCTGATAGTGGCCGCTGACACTTTTGACAAACGCGTAGTGCACCCATTTATCCTGGGGATGGTCAGGATTGGTAAAGTTCTGCTGCGTAGGATAGTCCATGTTATCGCCCCAACCGTTATTCGAATCCCAACCTGACCTGAAGTTAAATGCACCTGTTGCCCCACACCATATACCAATGACATTGCTGTCATGACCGATCTGCAGTATCTCTGAATCGGTATCAGTTTGCCCCGGGTCCTTTAACCACACGGATATGGTGCATTCCGCACCAATCGTATTGTGGTCATTAATAGCCGCAATGGGTATCGTAACCCGGTCAAGATTATTGGGGTGAAAGCAATTTGTGCCGTCATGGCCGCTTCCAGCACCTCCCCAGGCAAACGGGTAGCTAATTGTCCCATTGTAGCCGTTGCCTGAAGAATCTTGCGGATTACCAATACCTTCGTCAAACTTGTACCACAGTATGCGGCGGCTAGAGAGAGTTGAAGGTGCGACAGCAGTCACCACTGTAGATTGAGTGAGCCAGTTAGTTGCGAGTAAATCCAGGTCGTTCATGCCAACGTAGCAATCTTTGGTGAAATCTGCAGGTATCAATTCAGCCAGAGTCGAGTTGCACCAGGGGTAATCAACACGAACATCATTGATAGTTACCGTTCCTGTGTCGCCGGGGGGACCACCGCTTCCGTTGTCAACTCCAATAGTAATTTTAGTCACATTCGTCAAATTAACTCCCTGAGAGGCAAATGACTGCAAAGCAATCGGCCACAATATCATAGGCTCATAGAGCTGCTGATTTAACGCGTTTGGCTCCCGGAAATGAACAATGCCGCTCTGGGCGCCATTGTTCGATTCCAGTTTCACATAAAGATTGTTAGGTCCTTTCATGTTGTCGTGGCCTTTTACCATTAGCACAAGCATCGCGTTATTGCTGATGTTATTCGAGCAAAGCAATGCCGAAGTATCTGCGCTGACCGCATATTGCGTGCTGCTGTAAGGAATTTGCATGTTATAATCAACCACGCTGGAGTTGGGGCCCCATACAGTTTGGATGTCTCCATCACCTGACCAGTCTTCTGCATAGTTGTCGAATCTATCTAACCACGTGAAATTGCCCACGGAGAATGGCCATACGTTTTCGGCTTTGATAATTTTGGGGCCCACGGTTTCATCCACGCGCCAGTAATAACTTTGCCCACGAGTGACGTTGCCAAGAGGCAGCGCATAGGAATTGGTATCGAAAGCACCTAAATACTCCGGAGAGCTTGTGTTGGCGTCATTGACATCCGCAAAAGACGTGCCAAAATAAAGGTAATGGTGGCCCGTAGAGTTCAGTGCGGGGGTCCAAATCAGCGTCGGGCCAATGCCGCAACCATTCCTCTTATCTTCCTTGGGCACAGTGGAGTTAGGCCACGGAGCCACAAAACCTGCCTGGTTGTTATCCGGAGCTCCGAAGTAAACATAATCGAAATACACATTCCAGACCCAGTCACTTGCCCTCAGTCGGAGGATCGCATAGTTAGCGGTTGGAGGTACGGTGTAATCATAAGTAAACGAACCCCAGCCACCTGTTTCAGCGTTTTGCTGTGCAATAATATAAGTGTTACTGCTCACACGATTTGTATCCGGAAAGTTTGGGTCGGGGACACCACCACTGTACCAACCTATTTCCGCTGCCGCACTACCCCACGTCCATTTGTCGGCCACGCATGAAAAACGAATTGTAGGCAGACCAGCGACGGGAACCACCTGATGCACCTCAACTCCTATGCCACCTGTGCGGTACCTCATAAATAAACAGGGGGTGCCATCATAAGTAAAGGCCGTCTGCACAACGGCGTTGATATCTACCCCGGGAACATTAGGCTTGTTTACATCCCAGCCCGTCAGGTTGCCGGTATCAAATCTGCCGTTCGTCAGGAGATTTGCGCCCTGTGCCGAAACAGCAAAAACACATACGAGAAATAGTATTCTATTAAATCCCATATTTTTCCTTCCCGCCTTTTTCATACAACCTCCTACTCACACAATAAATCCTTTGAATATGTTTAATACGATAACGTAACTAATAATTCCCCAAGAGGTCGCAAAGGCCTTTTATTTGCTGTTTTCAAAAAACGCTTCTCAAAAATGTCCGTAAAATCCTTGCGCTTCGCAACACCTCCGCCGAGGGGGCCTGACTATCAGGCCCCCTCAGAAGAGACCTTGCGTCCTTTTGACTCAGAAAACAACCCTTGTTAGGGCTTTCTTAAGCGTGTTTCCTTCTAAGTGCGACCAATCCACCGATTCCAAGCAGAACCATAGTTGCCGGCTCGGGCGTAAGGACAACATTGTCATACAAACTTCCGCTTGGTTGCCAGCCCCATTGCTCTATTTTAAGCGTAAGATATGCCGTACCTGCCGGAGCAGAAGTCCAATTCCCTGATTTAGTCCCGTCACTGGCGGTATCATACGACAGCCAGCCGCCACCCCCACCACCACCGCCGCCGTAAATGTTCGCCCATCCCCAGTCTAAAACGCTCCAACTGGCATCCTTATACTGAATGGTTATGCCTGCTCCTGCCCAATTGTTTGCAGGGACGTCATACATCAAACTCACGCTAACCGGCAAACCCGCAGAGAACGCAATGTCTTGACCGAGCTGAGCACTAGAACCACTCAGAGTATATATCTCCGCGGCATAAACACTGGTGCCGGGACCACCAGGCACAACGCTGACGGTTTCATTGGCAGGATCAGGCAGCCATGTCCACCAGCCGGTGAGGTCGCCGGTCTCGAAATCGCCGTTGGTAAGGGCCTTCGCTGGAACCGCTATACTTACCAAACATAAGGCGCACACAAAAATACTCAGTTTCTTACTCATTCTGTCTCCTCCTACTTCGATATTAATTCTTTTCGGTTTCGATGCCTTTGACAACAAGCCAAAAACACCATTCCATCCTCAACAGACACACTCTCTTACATTTGCGTCTGTTTTGTAACAACGTCAAACAAGCACTTAAGTTCGACTTTCATCCTTTATAACCTTGTGCCCATTTAACGAAGCTTAACGCAATCGCTATTCAAGCCCAACCACTACTCATTGGGTAATAATCACGTTCAACAACTACTCGTAACAGCAATAGCCCGAAGACCATATAATGGCCTTATGGCCCAGCATACACTATCATTGTCTCAAAATCGCATTTTAAAAAGAACGCCAATTCGCGCTAAAATATAACCATTTTACGAAACATGCCGCTTATTCTCTTGACTCCTGTGTGAAAGGAAATAGGATTGCTGCGCGTCCGGTAAAATCGACCATCTTTTAGATAAAGGATAGCTATGTCCAAGATGCACAGAGTACTGTTGCTTTTCGACACATCCGGAGCCGCCTCGAGAAGGACCCTTAAAGGCATCGCTACGTACTCCAAACTTCACGGCCCCTGGGTCTTTTTCAGGGAACCGCCATTTTATGTCGCCTCAACATTTGGACTTACAAGAATAACAAGGAAACTGCCGAATCCGAAAACGTGGGACGTCGATGGCGTAATAGCGCATATTCCGCACACAAAACATTGGCGCAAAATTGTGCCGAAAAATGTCCCCGCGATAATCAGCTTGTACACTGTTGTTAAGTCCAGGGACTTCTGTAATTTTGTAACGGATGACGTTGAAATTGGTCGGATGGCGGCGGAATATTTTATCGGGAAGAATTTTCGCAATTTCGCGTTCTTCGGCTACAGGAACATCTGCTGGTCACAGACGCGGTGCGACAGCTTTTTCGAAACACTGGCCAAAGCCGGCTTCATGGCGCACACTCTAACACAAAGCGGACTGGAATCTATGAACACGCGGTCTAAAAGAAGCGGGCGTTCCGAACTGGGTGAATGGCTTTGCTCGCTGCCTAAACCGCTGGCATTAATGGCTTGTAACGACGACCGCGCCTTAGATGTGTGCGACGCCTGCAAGACAATGGGCCTGCATATCCCTCACGATGTGGCCGTCCTCGGCGTGGATAACGATGACCTGGCATGTGAACTCGCTAATCCGCCTCTTTCCAGCATAGCCGTCAATAACGAAAGGGCCGGCTACGAAGCCGCTGCGCTTCTGGACGAGTTGATGTCAGGGAAAAACGGCGATAACAAACATATTACCGCCATCCCCACTCATATAGTAACAAGACAATCTACTGATATATTCGCCGTTGCAGACCCGGAGGTTGTCAACGCCCTGAATTTCGTCCAGCAGCATTCCACCGAAGATATTCACGTGGACGACGTGGTAAGAGCCGTGCCATTATCCCGCCGGGTTCTCGAATCACGATTCCGAAAAACAGTTGGTCGTTCAATTTTGAGCGAAATAAGACAAGCCCGTGTCCAACAGGTTGTCCAAATGCTTGTCGAGACCAACTTACCCATCTCTGAAATCGCGAAAAGCTTGTCCTACTCTGGCGTTGAACACATAGCCAGATACTTCAGGCGGGAAAAAGGCATGAGCTTGATTGAGTATCGCAGGCAGTTTGGGCAAAAATAATAGATGTCACGACCTGGTACCATATCAAAAACACCGAAGAATATTTGAGAATATTATTTTGATGTTTTTCCGAATGCCAAATGAAAAGCGTTCCTAAGATTACGCTGCTGATAGATTTGTCTGCGACGCCGGGCAGGAATCTCATGCGCGGAATCGCGAGGTACGCGAGGATTTACGGCCCCTGGCAGTTAAACCATGTTGCCAGCGATTTTTATGATGCGTCGCCTCAACAGGCAGATATCTTAAAAATCCTCACGGAGATAATGAAAAATTCTGATGGTATAATAATGTTGGAGCCGGACTTGGTTGACTTCTCCAAGAATCTTGACTTTCCCATTGTTATAGCGTCTGCCATTAGAGATACCAAGGTATCTGCGCGACCTACAGTTTTGACAAACTCCAGAAGAATAGGTGAGATGGGGGCAAACTACTTTATTCAAAAGGGATTTAAAAATCTGGCTTTTTGCGGATTCAGAAAAATGCTCTGGTCCGAGCATAGAGAACAGTACTTTACAGACACGGCAGAAAAAGCCGGACTTAAAACATTTGCCAATAAATTGACTTATCCCCAAAGAGAAAGATTTAAGGATTCAAATCTGGAACGTATAGGTCGATGGATTCAGCAACTGCCAAAGCCGATTGGAATAATGGCCTGTAATGATTCCTGCGGCAAGTTTATAATTGACTCCTGCAGGAGGGCCTCAATCTCGGTTCCTGACGAGGTTGCCGTTCTTGGAGTTGATAACGATGACATTATATGCGACCTGACGTACCCGTCTTTATCGAGCATCTCGCTCAACACCGAAAAAGGCGGGTTTGATGCCGCCGCATTGCTGGATAAAATAATGAAAGGCATTGCTGTAGATACACAGATAATCCTGATTGAGCCGGTGGGAGTGCAGGAAAGACAATCAACAGATATAATCGCAGTAAACGATAAAATTGTATCGGATGTGATAAATTATATAAAGAAAAATTCCAAAACACTTCTGCAGGTCACCGATATTATTGAAGAATTTCATATCTCAAGGAAGAATCTTTATAAGAAATTTAACGACAACCTTGGCACAAGTGTATATGAACAAATTAGAAAAATAAAAATCGAAGAGATATGCAAAATGCTCGCAGAAACCGACAAGAGCGTCAAGGAAATAGCTCTTGAGTTCGGGTTTTACAATGTTGACCATATCGCCCGGTTCTTCCACAAAGTAAAAGGTCTCACCCCTACTCAATACAGGAACGAATATTTTCGAACCTGAAACCACACTGAATTAAAAACGGTAATATAGATACTCAAACCTTTACCGGCATAGATATCATCACGAAGAAGTAAGACCGCTTTTCCATTCGTATCTGCACAATAACGGCTCCGAAGTATCATCGCATTATTTGGCGTCAATTTGTACGCCTCGTAATTGACACTAATTGCATAGATTATGTGAGAACTTTCTGAGATAATCATGTTTACCCTGGTTTGTAGAGATTCTGCGATGTTTGATTTTAATTTAGAGAAAATTGAAGACCTGCAAAAGCTTTCGGCGTCGTTGTCAATCAACATGCCGATGCAGGAGGATGTTTCGATTCTCGGCGCCGCCGTTAAAATCGGACCGCTTACAGCGCCAAATCGCCTGGCCGTTAACCCTATGGAAGGTGCAGATGGGGATAGTGAGGGCTGTCCCGGCGAATTGACTTTGAGAAGATATAAGCGTTTTGCCGCAGGCGGCAGCGGTATTTTATGGGTTGAAGCAATCGCTGTGGTTCCGGAAGGCCGGGCAAATCCCCGGCAGTTATGGCTTCACGATAAGAGCAAGGATGCCTTCGCAAATATGGTTGCGGAGACACGAAAGGCCGCTCGAGAATCGATTGATAGCCAGCACCGCCCCATTATCGTTGCGCAATTGACACATTCAGGCCGGTATTCAAAGCCGGAAGGAATTTCGCATCCGATTATTCCGCAGCGGGACCCGTATCGGGATGCGATGATTCCGCAACAACTGCCGGTAACAAATGCTAAGGCGGCAATTCCGGATAACTGGCCGATAGTAACCGATGATTATCTCGATGGGCTGGTTGAGCATTATGTAAAGGCCGCGAAATTAGCGTTCGAGGTTGGTTTTGACGCGGTGGATATCAAGGCGTGTCACGGGTATTTAATCAATGAGTTACTGGCGTGTTTGAGCAGGCGAGGCAAATACGGCAGGTCATTTGAAAATCGCACACGCCTGCTGCTGGCCGTCATTGACGCGATTCATCAAAAACTCGGAAAAGACAAAACCGTTGTAACGCGGCTGGGTATTTATGATGCGATACCTTATCCATACGGCTGGGGGGTCGATGACAACGATTACGCAAAACCCGATTTGACTGAACCCAAAAAGCTGTTCGCTTTGCTTAGCGAGCGTAATGTCCCCATGATTAATGTGACGATTGGCAACCCGTATTATAATCCGCATTATGGCAGACCGTATGATAAGCCAATCGTTGGCGGCTATGAGTCGCCGGAGCATCCCCTTCAAGGCGTGGAAAGAATGATTCGATTAACCGGTGAAATGCAGAGGGCGTTTGGGCAAATGGTTTTAGTAGGGCCGGGGTATAGCTGGTTGCGGCATTTGATGCCGTATGTGGGGGCGGCCGTTTTGAAAAATGGTATGGCCGGCATAATCGGCGCTGGTAGAATGGCTCTGGCGTATCCGGATTTTGCTAAAGATATACTTACCAGGGGTAAGCTTGACGCCGATAAGGTTTGTATCGCCTGCAGCGCCTGCTCGCAGATTATGCGTGACGGCGGCACAATAGGTTGCGTCGTGCGGGATAATAAGGTATATGGCCCGATTTATAAACAGGGCAGGGCGAAGTGAGGACTTATGAACGCAAAAGAATCACTCCAGGGAAAACGGCAGGTCGCCATCGTAACGGGGGCAAGCAAGGGTATCGGCAGGGCTATCGCAATCGAGCTTGCGGAAATCGGGTTTAACGTAGTTATCAATCATTACGATTTTACCGCGGATGGCAAACCTGATGAAATGGCGGCACAAAAGACATCGGACGAATTGGTAGCCAAAGGCGGCCGATACGTCATATTACGCGGGGATATCAGCAGCGACGCCGACCACAAAGCACTCGTGAAAACGGCCAAGGACGAATTCGGCAGGTGCGATATGCTTGTCAATAACGCGGGTGTCGCGCCTCTCAAACGCACGGACCTGCTCGAAGCGAGCGAAAAAAGCTTCGACAGGGTGCTGAGCATTAATCTCAAAGGGCCGTATTTCCTTACACAACTCGTGGCAAAATGGATGATTGAGCAGCAAAAAGAGTTCCCGGAAAGAAATTACCGCATTGTAAATATCGGCTCAATGTCGTCCTATACGAGTTCGCCGGCCCGCGGGGAGTATTGTATAAGCAAGGCCGGGGTCAGTATGATGACTATGCTCTACGCCGACCGGCTGGCCGAATTCGGTATCGGCGTATTTGAAATTCGCCCCGGCATTATTGAAACCGATATGACAAGTGTCGTTAAAGAAAAATACGATAAACTTATAGCCGATGGTGTAACGCCGATTAAACGCTGGGGTCAGCCCAAAGATGTTGCAAAAGCCGTCAGTGCAATTGCCGAAGGCAAACTCGATTTTTCGACGGGGCAGGTTATCAACGTCGATGGCGGATTCCATTTGAGAAGATTGTAAGGGATTAAAAAATGGACATCGAGACAACAGTGCAGGTTTTACTCAGGGATGGTTTTATTCTCGTTTTCAATGAGGACCGGCTCGATATCGTTAAAACAGCCGAATCGCTGCTTGAGGCGGGTATAGGCAATATGGAAGTTACCTGCCGAATTAAAAAACCGCTGGAAAAACTCAAGCGACTTGTCAGGAAATTGCCCGAATTTGTCGCTGGCTCCGCAAGTTTGATAGATTATCCCGAAATGCTCAATATCGTGAAGCGCAACAATATTGATGCCCCCCTGCCGTCCGTCGAAGACGTCGTTAACGCGGGGGCACATTACATTGTCTCAGCAGTCAATTTCAGCAAGGCAACCTATGAAAAATATGCCGGCAAACTACCAATTATCCCGGGCTGCGGCAGCGCAACGGAAATAGTAACACAGTTTTCGCTTGGAGCAAATTTCTGCAAGGTTTTCCCCGCGAAAGAACTTGGCGGGCCATCCTTTATCAAGGCGGTTGACCCGGCTATCCATAAGTTAATCAGCTTAGTGCCGACCGGCGGCACAAACGCACAGAATATTCCGGATTATATTGAAGCGGGCGTTTTGGTGCTCGGCGGCTCTTTCAGCGCGATTGAAAAACCAGTGTTTGCGAAGATTGTCGAGCAGCAGGATTATAAGCTTCTTGCCTGCGAATTGAAAAAGACCAAGGAGCTTATCGACCAGAAGCGAAAACAGAAATGGCCGAAGCTCGACTTCGCGAAGGCCTCGATAGAGCAAATCAGCCGGATAACGGGCCGAAACTTCAATATCAGGTAGCTTATGGAATCAGTAAAAATAGCCAGGCAAAAAGTCGCTGTCCGCAGATATAACACCGTTATCGTTGGTGCTGGTGCTGCCGGGATGAACGGGGCTATCCACCTTTATGAATTCTTCACGCAAAAAGGAATCAAGGACGCTCAAAACCGTATTGCGGTAGTAACCGCCGGCGTTTCTCTCGGCGCTTCCCGAATGAGCGGCTCAGACAAGCAAACCTATTATAAAATGGGCACCAGGCCTGATGTCCCTGACTCAGCCGTAGAATTTGCCAAAAGCATTACCGCTGCGGGTTGCTGTCACGGCGACTTGGCCCTTGCCGAGGCGATTGGGTCGCTTCGGGAATTTTACCATCTCGTTCAGGCAGGCGTGCCGTTTCCCCACGATTCAACAGGCAGCTTTCTCGGCTACAAGACCGACAATGACCCGTATGAGCGGGCCACGTCTGCCGGACCAAAGACAAGCAAACTGATGTGCGAATGTCTGCAAAGGCAGGTCGTTGCTTACGGCGTCCGGATTTACGATAATCAGGAGGTTGCGCATCTGCTCACCGCAGGCAAAAACAAGGACAAACGTATCATAGGCGTCGTTACAATTGACAAAAGAGAACTGAATACCAAAAATTTTTGTCTAAACGTTTTCCAGTGCGAGAATCTTATTCTCGCTGCCGGCGGGCCCGGCGAATTATACAAGACCAGCGTTTACCCCAAAGGTCAGACAGGTATTCACGGCCTTGCGTTCCAGGCAGGTCTTGCCGCTGAGAATCTTACGGAATCACAGTTCGGCCTTGCCAGCACAAAATTCCGCTGGAACGTTTCTGGAACATATATGCAGGTTATTCCCCGCATTTTCAGTACCGATGCAAATGGCGGCGACGAAAGGGAATTTTTGGCGGATTATTTTCCGTCGATGAGCAAAATGGCCACGGATATTTTTCTCAAGGGATATCAATGGCCGTTTGACCCGCAGAGAATTGCAAATTATCAGTCGTCGCTGATTGATGTGCTGGTATTTAATGAAACACAAAAGGGTCACAGGGTTTTCATGGATTTTCTAAAAAATCCGATTGGCACAAAATCCATGAAGAAATTTGAGTTGAACGACCTCGAAGAGGAAGCGCTTGTGTATTTGCAAAAGACGGGCGCGACGCAGAATGCGCCAATCGAACGTCTTGCCTGTATGAATCAGCCGGCTATCGATATTTATGCTGAACACGGCATCAACCTTTGGAAAGAACCTTTAGAGATTGCCGTCTGTGCCCAGCATAATAACGGAGGATTTGCCGTCAATCACTGGTGGGAATCGAATATCCCACGGACGTTTGTCGTCGGCGAAATGGCGGGAACCCACGGCGTAAAACGGCCCGGTGGAGCTGCTCTGAATTCCGGCCAAGTTGGCTCACTACGTGCGGCCGAATTCATCGCGAATGTCTATGACGCAGATTTACCTTCAAAAAATTCAGCCATAAAAGAGATTAAGGCACAAGCAGGCGAACTGATTGCCAGGTTTACCGGCTTTATACGTTCAGGAGGTCTTAACGCCAAAGACGTAATAGATGAGATTCAGAATCGTATGACCGCCTCCGCGGGCCATATTCGTGAGATTAATGATGCCCGTAACGCGCTATCACAGGCAGTTGCCCTAGTGAACCGTATAAAGGAGGAAGGTATCGCAATAAGAAGCACAAAGGGCATTCCCGCGGCTATCCGCGCTGAGCATCTCACATTGGCAAGCGTGGCGTATTTGAAAGCGATTGTAACGCTGTTGGAACAGGGCAGCGGTTCGCGCGGCTCGTATTTGGTGCTTTCGCCAGATGGCGTTCATATCGCCGGCACCGAGCTAAAATACAACCAGGAAAACGAGGGATTACGCAATTCAATCCTGCGAGTTGAATACGACCCCAAACTGCCAGACCTATTTCGTTGCCAAACAATAGCACCGAGACCCATCCCAACCGAACGCAAAGCGTTCGAGCCCGCCTGGAAAGATTACCGACAAGGGAAAATCTATGGATAACCCGCGGGTATTCTTTGGTGAGCCAAGTCGAACCACCCGATATGCGCTGACAATGACACTTGTGGCGGCGCTGCTCGGCTGGATGTTTGACGGGTTTGAGATGGGACTTTTTCCGCTTGTGGCCAGACCTGCGTTAATGGAGCTAATGGGGCCGCAAGCGAGCAAGACCATCGGCACCTGGTTTTCAGTCATAATTGCAATGTTCCTCGTTGGTGCTGCATGCGGAGGCATATTCTTCGGATGGCTCGGCGACCGCATCGGCAGGGTTCGTGCGCTTGTCTGGAGTGTGGCAACATATTCTGTATTTTCTGGTTTGTGCGGCTTTGCAATGGCACCGTGGCATCTGGCGGTTTTGAGATTTATCGCATCGCTCGGTATGGGCGGCGAATGGGCGCTGGGAGTTGCGCTTGTGATGGAAGTGTGGCCCTCGTCATCGAGACCAATGCTGGCGGGACTTATAGGCGTGGCTTCAAACGCAGGATTTCTTCTGATCGCATTGATGGGGCTGGGCCTCGTAAAAATGATTGGCAGCATCGATTCATTCTTCACTATTGTTTGTATGCCTGTGGAATGGAAAAATGCCCTGTTATCCAATTCGGCCTGGAGATTGCTCTTATTCCTCGGGGCAATACCGGCGATTTTGACTTTTTTTATTCTTATGTTCGTCCCGGAATCGCCTCGCTGGAAACAAGCGGCGGCTCATTCACCAAGAAATCGCGTTTCAGATATTTTCAAAGGCGGACTGGCAAAATCAACAATAAAGGGTTCTATTCTCGGGGCGATTATACTTTTGGGAACGTGGGGTTCGACGCAGTGGCTGCCGGCATGGGCGGACAAGTTGAGCGGACAGATTCCAACAGCCAAATCATGGGCACAAATCTGGTCGGCCATCGGCGCGATTGTTGGGGCTTTTCTTGCGGCATATTTGGCGAAGTGGACAAGCAGAAGATTGGCATATTTCATCCTGTGTATTTTGGCCGCTGGCTCCTGCGCTTATC
>Ga0116138_1000967_pt1 | contig 16340 bp, 13 predicted proteins | sample June2015DPH_20_1_2_FD_88971 | JGI IMG/M metagenome (GOLD analysis project Ga0116138, IMG submission 88971) | Peatland microbial communities from SPRUCE experiment site at the Marcell Experimental Forest, Minnesota, USA - June2015DPH_20_150 | ecosystem: Environmental > Terrestrial > Soil >... | reverse complement strand
TTTTACCAACACTACACAATTATATGCCACCGTTTTCTCCTTACCGGTCCGGTCATTAGCGCAACCGTCATCAAAAGAAGGGCAGTGTAGCAGTATTTACAGCTAAGTCAATGGCCCAGAAAGCGTTAAACTGGGAAAGCAATCCGGTCGATGCTATTATTGGACCAGGGGCAGATTTTATTTTTATTTTGACAATAGTCTGGTATAACTAATAATGACAGGATTAAACTTGGAAGAACGCCTCCTTCCTAACCGGTAAACAGATAGATGGCAAGAGCAGACGAAAGTACCAATTACGATACGATATTCGGCAAAATGGCCCTCGACCAGGGACTTTGTACCAATGAGGAACTGCGACACTGCCTCGAGGAAGCCGAGGCCAGGCAAGCTACTAATCCCATTCTGCTAAAAGACCTCCTCGTTGAGAGGGGCTACCTTACAAAAACACAGGCGCACCGCGTCGGCAACACAATCAAAGAGGCACGCGGCTCAACCGCCGCCCATCAGATACCCGGATACCTGATTCTCGGCAAACTCGGCGCCGGCGCTATGGCCGTCGTTTACAAAGCAAGGCAGCTCAGCTTAGACCGAATCGTCGCCATTAAGGTCCTGCCAAAACGCTTCACCGAAAACAAGGAATACGTCGAGCGTTTTTATAAAGAGGGTAAAGCCGCAGCCAAACTAAATCACGCGAACATCGTCCAAGCTATTGACGTCGGCGAGGCCGGCGGATACCACTACTTCGTGATGGAATACGTCGAAGGCAAAACCCTCTACGACGATTTGGCGGCGGGCAAGGTTTACGGCGAAAAGGAGGCCCTCGACGTCATCATCCAGGTCGCCGAGGCCCTCAGGCACGCTCACTCCGTGGGCCTTATTCACCGCGACGTAAAACCCAAGAACATAATGATTAACAAGGAGGGGATAGTAAAGCTGGCAGACATGGGTCTTGCCAGGCAAACCACGGACTTCGAAGCGGCCAAGATGGAGAAGGGCAAGGCATACGGCACGCCTTATTATATCTCTCCCGAACAAATACGCGGCGAAATGGACGTCGACGGCAGGGCCGACATCTACGGCCTCGGTGCAACGTTCTATCACCTGGTAACCGGGCGGGTCCCCTTTATGGCCGACGACCCGGCGGAGGTGATGCGAAAACATCTGAAAGAGCAGCTTATCCCCCCCGACCACATAAACACCTCGCTTTCCGCCGGCGTCTCCGAGGTCATCGAAGTTATGATGGCCAAAAATAAAAAAGACCGATACAGCAGCGTCGAGGAACTCCTGATTGATTTGAAGGCGGTCCGGGCCGGCGAGGCCCCCATGCGGGCGCACAGGCGAATGAACATATCTGAACTTGAGCAACTGGAGGACGGCGAGCCGGTCGAGGCCCCAGAAAACGTTAACCTCGAACAGTCTGTTACGCGGTATAAAACCGCCATCGTGATTCTGGGCGCCGCGGCGGGGTTCCTGCTGCTGATTGTCGTCCTGATGCTGCTCCACAAATGATTCCTTTCGGGCTGATTCAAACTCCTGTTTAACCGTTAATAATTGATCGTATCCATTTATGGCGACAGGCGCGCGTTTCACATCAGATGAGCTGGCTGAAGTCCTCAGCCGCTACGATATCGGAAAAATCCGCAAGGTTATGCGCCTTGTCGGAGGAAGCAAACACGCGCCCAAAATCGTCGTAACAACCACCAAGGGCAGGTTCCTCCTCAAGCGCCGGCTGCAGGATAAAGACGACGTATATCGGGTCGCATTCGCACACGCCGTGCAGTCGCACCTGGCCAAACGCTATTTCCCCGTCGCACCACTGGTCGCTGCACGGGATGAATTTGGAACCATACTGCAGCTTAGCAGCAATATATATGAGCTTTTCAAGTTCGTGGGCGGCACCCGTTACACCGGCTCAGCCGAAGCGACAATCGACACGGGAAGACAACTTGCGAAGTTTCACCAGTACCTGACCAATTTCAAATTCGAGTGGGAGCCGCTCAAAGCGAGTTTTCACAATTCGACGATGGTGAGGAGACATCTTAAAACCATCGCCTCGGATATCTATCAAAGCAACGAAAGGAAGCTCCTCCGTTGCGGGGAAGAACTGATGTCTCTTTACAACCACGCCAGTGTGCATGTTAACGAGCTTGGATTCGATTCGTGGCCCCAGCAGGTGGTCCACGGCGATTGGCATCCGGGCAATATGCTTTTCGACAAAGACAAACTTGTGGCCGTGCTCGACTTCGATTCCGTCAAAATCGCGCCGCCGATTACCGATTTGGCCAACGCGATGCTTCAATTCTCTCTCGTTGGCTATCACCCAAACCCCGCCGACTGGCCCGATTATCTTGACCAGGCCAAATTAGTCCAGGTCCTCGAAGGTTATCGTGAGGTTATCAACCCGGATAAAGACCATCTCGATTCGCTTCTGGATTTAATGGTTGAGACAATGATAGCCGAGGCGGTTTTGCCCATAGCCGCAACTGGATTTTTCGGCAATCTTAAGGGAGCGGATTTTCTGAATATGATTGTTCGTAAGGCCAAGTGGATTAATAGCAACCGGCACATCCTCACCGCGGCGCTCGAATCCTCAAAATTCTGAGGGGTATGCCCGCCGGATTTAATTTCACATAAACAAAAACCCCCGGCAAAACCAAACCGGGGGTTGAATATCCGGATTCCTGCTTGCGCAGGAATGACTGACTTCTTTATTCGGCGGTATGTTTTGGTTTCGCGTAAGCGGCAACGACGTTGGCCTGGATGTTCGGCGGAACGGCTTCGTAATGACTCAGTGACATTGAGTAGCTGCCCCTGCCGCCGGTTACCGATTTCAACTGGCTGTTATACTGCGTCACCTCAGACAACGGCACCTGCGCTTTAATGAGAAGCATATTGCCCGGCAGCATATCCTGCCCCAAAACCCTGCCTCGCTTGCCCGCCAGGTCGCCCGCGATATCGCCAATGTTTTCCGCGGGGGCTGTAACCTCGATATTGACTATAGGTTCGAGCAGGACCGGCTTTGCCTTTTCGAGCGCATCAAGAAACGCGCCTTTGCCCGCCGCACGGAACGCCACTTCCTTTGAATCGACGGGGTGATGCTTGCCGTCGTAAACGGAGACCTTCACGTCCTGCAGCGGGAAACCCGCGACGAAACCATTTTCCATAATCTCGTTGACGCCCTTCAACACCGCCGGCTCGTACTGGCCCGGAATCGAGCCGCCGAAAATGTCCCAGCTATACTGCAGCGGCGGGTCGGAGTTTCGCTCGGCGGGTTCGATACGAAGATAAACTTCCCCGAACTGACCCGCGCCACCCGTCTGCTTTTTGTGCCGGTAATGCCCCTCCGCCTTGACGGTAATCGTCTCGCGATACGGAATTTTCGGCTCTTTGGTATTCACCTTGAGCTTCGAACGGCTCTCCATTTTTTCGAGCATCACGCGAAGGTGCAGGTCGCCGAGGCCGTTCAGAACAAGCTCTTTGGTCTGGGCGTCCCTGGTAACTTTCAGGCACGGGTCTTCCTCGCAAAGCTTTTCCAGCGCCGTGCCAATCTTCTGCTCGTCGCCTCTCGCTGCCGGCTCAAGGGCCAGAGCGAACATAGGCTCAGGAGCCACGGGCAAATCGAACTTCCCCGCGACTCGGCCATCGTGAATCAGGTCGCCTATCCTAAGGTCCTCAATCTTGGCAAGCGTTATAATATCGCCTGCCACGCCTAAGGAGATTTCCTGTGTCTCGCCGCCCTGCGATTTCAAAATATGGCCTGGGCGAACGCCCTTCTTCTCGTCGTTGCGAATCATATTCGTGTCGGATTTCAGCGTCCCGCTGAATATGCGTATGGATGAGAATTTCATATTCGACCTCGGGTCGAATGAAACGCGGAACACAAGCCCCGCCAGCGGGCCGGCCGGGTCGGGCTGCAACACCGTCTGCTTGTCCCCCGCCTTTAATTGTGTCGGTTCCGCCTGAAGCGGTGACGGCGTGTATTTCGCGACGATATTCAAAAGCCCCTCAACGCCAATTTCTTTTCTGGCGTTTGTAAAAACAATCGGAACAACCGTCCCAGCCCTGAGCGCCTCGACGAAAACAGTGGAAATCTTCTCGGGCGGTATCTGCTCGCCGCCCAAGTAGCTCTCCATAAGTTTGTCGTCGGCCTCGATTATGGTCTCGATAAGCTCCGTATGCGCCTGGGCAACGTCCATAACAGGCGAACTGCCTGTGCTGTTCTCGATGCAGTCAATTACCGATGCCTTGTCCGCCGACGGCAGATTCGCGCAGCGACACTGCATCCCGAAACACTCCTGTATATCTTTAATCAGTCGCGGCAGTTCCGCGTTTTCCGCGTCCATTTTGTTGATTACTATCAGCTTGGCCTTGCTGGTCTTTGTCGCCGTCTCAAATACCTTTCGCGTCACGGTCTCAACCCCCGACATCGCGTTGACGACTATCACAACCGTCTCCGCGCCGGCAATCGCCTTGACGGATGGCCCGATGAAATCGGGATAGCCGGGAGTGTCGATTATGTTTATCTGCTTGCCGCCGTACTGAGTATGCGTTACCGAGGATTTTATCGAATGGCCGTGTGCCTTTTCCTCATCGTAGTAATCGCAAATACTGGTTTTGTCATCGACGCTGCCCAATCGATTTGTCGCCCCTGTCTTGTGCAGTATCGCCTCAGTCAGCGAGGTCTTGCCCGCGCCGCCGTGACCCATTATCACTATGTTGCGTATATCGCCGGTACTTGCCACTTTCAGCTCTCCAAATTATGATTTTTACGGCCTGTCCGCTATAAAAGCCCTGAAACCAACCAGTATAGGGGAAAAACGCTAACAGAACAAGCCCCCTGCACGGGAAAAATTCCCCCCAGCGCACTGCTCCAAAACCCTGTGTTTTCAAACAGATGCCGTTCTTAACCGTTGTTACTTCTAACGGAAAAAATTTCCGCTATTACAAATTTTTCTTGCGCCTCTGGTTGGACACCTCCCGCCGATTTTATTGGACATTGACGGGCGATTTGGGACCCCTCTCCCATATGTTGTGTGTGAGGCCTTCGTAATCCCGCATATCGGGGTTTTAGTTATGGGGCGTTGCCGGCGTGCGCGTCGCAGGGGCTAAAGAAAAATCGCAAGCTGTGTCGATACTGCGAACAGCCATTAAAAGTTTTTATTGAAGGATTTGGTGATATGAGCAAAAGGGAGTTGATTGACTGTATCTGCGAAATAAATAAGTCCGCAAGACCGGAATTCCTGGCAAGGTTCGCAGAGGATGAGTTAAAGGCCTACCTTGAACACCTGATGGAGCTGGACCTCGAAGAATTACTCGTCTGTGCCTGACAGGGCCAAAAGATCAACGGAGGCAGGGAAAATCCTGACCTGAATACTCCCTGGAGGGGAGCTATAAAACACCGAATCAAAAAAACCTATATGCCTTCAGTCAATCAGTTTTAACTGACTGGTTAATATATTCTCATCAGGATTATTTAGCAGCATTTGCGTCTTTCGGCGTGACCGGCTTTTCAGAAACAGGATTTGATTCTTTTGGCGCCTGATCCGCTGTAACCATCGGCGGCGCCTCCGCAATAGCGTTCGTCTTTAAGCCCACCACCACCGGCTCATAATCCTTCGGAACATAACATACAAAATTCATCGACACCACGCCATTCTGTGCGTTCTGCGGGTTAAGAGTTATCTTCTCGTTGATGCCAACGGTCTTGACCTGGCTGGCGCTCTGGAGATAACCGATAGGATAAACACTTACGGCGCTGCCCTGCAAACGGGACTTCTCGCCCTTTTTCTTACATTGAAATCGTAACTGGCTTGTAGTTAAGTCGCCCGAAAGCATCCTGCCTGTAAACCCGACACGGGCAACTATAAAATAGTAGTCGCTTTTATTGTAGCCGCTCTTAGAAGACACCAACTTGCCTTCAGTGTCCTTTAGTCCTTCCGGCGCAGGCCATACAGATTTCGCAGGCATCGTTACCGTGCCGGCATCGGTAAGTACTTTCACTTTTTGGCTGATTGGCAGCCGGTTCAACGACAACTCATCAATAAATCCGGCGTGAAGAACCGCGAAACTCTGTGTTCCGCTGACGCTGCCGCCGCTTATAATCCCAAAAAATCCGCCTAAAAATCCGTCCGGATTCAGCAACGCCCTCCTGGGACTCTTCGGGTCAGTCCTGTTGCCGTCAAATCGCGGGTAAGGATACTCACTGGGCAGCGGAGCCATCGACACGCCTATCAGCAAAACACCGGAAATAACATACCCCAGCAAAAGACCGAATACTACCCGCCCGATGCGCTCGGGCTTATCGCCAAAGTCAATTTTCTGTCTGCTAATCGCCATAGCGGCTGTCTGCAAAATCGCGAAACTTATCAAAAACAACATCCCAAAGCAGGCCGGCTGCGCAAAATCAACTATAATCTCCTGCTTGACTACTATCACCGACACCTGCTCATACCACCACAACGCCACAAAGCTCGCTAATAATGCCGAAATTAAAGTCAGAAATGATTTTACCAAACCGCCCTTGAGATACTGGGCCACGGCACACCCAACCATAATTAGTAATATCGCTGCACTTGCCATTACAACCTCGTCTCCACGTTAATCTTGTCGCTGCTCGTTGCGGCACGGGCTTCCAAGCCCGCCAACCACGCGCAACCGTTTAACAAAACAATATTACTGCTCTTCTGCTGTCGGCTTGTGCTCCTTCGACTTCGAAAGAACCCTCACCATCTCATTAACCGACGTAATACCCGCGATAACACGCATCAAACCCTGCTCCTGAAGATACAGCATCTTGGCACGTCTCAACTCCGTCCCAACGTCAGACAGCGACTTCGCCTGCTTGATGGCGTTGCGCAAATGCTCGTTCAACATAATCGTCTCAAAAATGCACATCCTGCCGAAATAGCCCGTCTCCTGACAATTATCGCACGGCGATGCCTTGCCTCGCTTGTCATAAACCACCTTGCCCGTGCGATGAAAAACCTTCGCCTTATCGGCGGGTATATTGAACTTACGCAGCAAATCGCTGTTCGGCTCGTATGCCTGCTTGCACTGCTCGCATAACTTGCGAAGCAGCCGCTGGTTGCTCAAACCCAGAAGACACTCCACCGCCTTGTTCTTGTCGCCGACCAGCTTTATCCACTTGGCAAGCGCCCTCAGAACGCTTTCCTCCTCGATAACAACGTAAATGAGCTTGCTTTCCGCCGCCGTACAGGCCATTTGCGCCGTCTCAGAATCCCCACAGTCCGCGACGCCCACGATGTCCGGGTCCATCCTTATAATTGACTGGAGCATCTTGGCATAGGTGGTTATGCCGCTGTCGCCTAGCGCAAAGGTGTTCTGCGTTATATTCGGCAACTTGCCCGATATCTGTTTCTCCAGCGTCGTGATTCCGTTTAGAAATGCGTCGTGATTCCTCAACAGCGTGTAAAGAGTCGTCGTCACCCCGCTGTTCTTCGGTCCTGAAACAATAAACACGCCTTTCTTGGCGTTACGCAATGTTCCGAACTGGTCGAGTTGCTCAGCCGTCAGACCCAGGTCGCTAAGCTTGGTAATGTTCTGCTGAGTCACCAGCCTCGCCCGCATCTGCTCCCCGACGTTCGAACCGGCGGTCGTCAGCTCCCAGTCTATTCTCTTGCCCTGTTTGAAAATCGTGAACTTGCCCTTCTGCGGCCTGCGCTTCTCCTCCATATCCAGATTCGCCAAACTCTTCAAAAATCGAATCAGGTAATCCATCTGGTCCTTCGCAATAGCCGGCTGCTTCAGGGCCGTCCCGTCCACGTAATACGCAACATCGTAATTCTGCGGCGTTGGTATGCATACGACGTCGTACGCCCTGCGATACAATGCGTCGTCGAACATGCTGTATGCCGCCTTGTACCCAAAATAGTCCGGCGTCTTTGCCTCAGGCACCGGAACCTCGTTGTTGTTCGCCGAGATGAAAACGTATGCCGCGACCGGCTCCTTCTTCTTTATGATGCCGCCCAAAACCATGTCCTTGATGTAGCCAACGGTAAACACCCGCTGAAACTCAGGCACAACCGAATTGCGGTGCATAATGTAGCTTATCGTCGCCGCGCCCGCCGCGACAAGATAAAACGCCAGCCCGATGATAAAGACCGGAATCAGAAGCCACACCACCCCCGACGCCGCCCATACCCCGAAAACAACCCCTGTCCAGAAAATGTGCTTTGTCCCAACCGCCTCCGCGTCCTTGTGGACCCAGTCGATAATGAACAACCAGCCGAAATATAAAATCAAAAATATGGCGAACTTTATCGGCGATACGTACCCGCCGTATCCTGCCACCGCTAAAAAATCAGGCATAACATACTCCATTACGGTATCAGCTCCGCTCTCACAGGATGCCGCCCTTCTCCGCGCGAATACCTTTGAGAACCATTTTCAGTTCATCAGGGTTGGGCGCATACTTGTACGCGTCCTTCGGCTCAACGGAGCCATCCCTTATCAGCGCCACCAAACTGTCGGTGATGTCTATCATCCCGTCCTGGGTGCAACTTCGAATCAGGTTCGGTATCTCGGATTCGCGCTTCTCGCTGATCAGCTTGCGCGCTTCAGAATTGGCGAGAAGTATCTCGTTGGCCGGTATCCTGTCAACGCCCGGATTTACGCACGGCAGAAGCACCTGGCTGACCATCGCCCGCAAAGTCACACTCAACGTCTGCCTCGCAAGGTCACGCTCAACCTGCGGGAACAAATCCACTAATCGCTGAACCGCCTGCGCCGCGTTGGTCGCGTGAACCGTCCCGAAAACCAGATGCCCCGTCTCGGAAGCCCGCATTGCCGCACTAACCGTCTTGGCGTCGCGGAGTTCCCCGATGAAAACAACATCCGGGTCCTCTCGCATCAGGTACGTCAACGCCTGGTCGTAATCTGGCACGTCGATACCAATTTCACGCTGAGAAACCAGCGCCTTTTTGTCTTTGATGTAATACTCGATTGGGTCTTCGATGGTAACTATATGACATGAACGCGTGGCGTTGATGTAATCTATCATTGATACCGCCGTCGTCGTCTTGCCGCTGCCCGTCGGCCCGACTATCAGCACAAGCCCCTGGCTGCCGTCCGCTATCTTCTTCAGCGTCGCAGGCAGGTAAAGCTGCTCAATCGTTGGCACGTCCGTATTAACCCTTCTCGCTACCAAACTCACCATTCCCCGCTGCCGGAATATATTTACGCGAAACCGGTCCTCCTCCGTTACCCCGTATGAAAAATCCAGCGTCCCGTTCCTGGTGAAAAATTGCTTCTGCTCCTCGCTTAGTATCTCAAAAGTCAACTGCTCAATACGTTCCTCCGTCAATGTCTCGCCCGTCGTGCTGCGAAGCTCATCCTGTATCCGCAATCTGGCCGGTTGTCCTGCCTTAAGGTGTAAATCACTGGCACGTGTCTTTATCGCCGCTCGGAAAAACTTGTTTATCTCCGGCTCTCGCCCTTGCGATGTGTCCTGCCCAGCAGATTGTCCCGAATCTACCATAATCAAACCGAATTTCGCAGTGATTATATTGCTTCTCGCCCGGCTTTCGCGCCCCACGAGGGCATATACCCATTCTATTATAAACTATTTAATATAGGACATTATCGGCCATTTGTCAACCGCACCCAGCGACCATTTTTTGCCCTCCCATACCGCCCTGCGGGCCTCGATTGCCTTTACAATCACCCCGCAGACCTGTATCATATCCTTATTCGCCGATGTAGCTCAATGGTAGAGCACGGCTTTCGTAAAGCCGGGGTTATGGGTTCAAGTCCCGTCATCGGCTTTTGGTATTGGGTCGGACACCACGGCAAGATTGCTTATCGATAACTAATTTGGAGCTGAATATGAATAACGCGGACAAGGCAAAAGCGATTTACAAGGAAGGGTTTTCCTGTGCGCCGGCTGTGCTGGCAGCATACTGCGAGCAATTTGGCTTGCAGAAAGATACGGCGCTGAAAATCGCCACCGGCTTCGGCGGCGGGATGCACCTCGACCAGACCTGCGGTGCCGTAACCGGCGCGATTATGGTCATCGGCCTTAAATATGGCAAGATGAGGGCCGACGATAACAAGGCAAAAGAAAAAACCTATGAACTCGTTAAACGATTCGCGAACAAATTCAAGGCGAGATATGGCTCAATCGAATGCAAGGCCCTCCTCAACTGCGACATCACCACCCCTGAGGGTATGCAGGAGGCAAGGGACAAAAAACTTTTCTCCACGATTTGCGTTGAGTATGTGGGCACAGCGGCGGAAATCCTGGACGAATTGCTTGGCTGATTTTATGACCGGCGAATTACAGCGAAAATACGATACGCTTAAAAAAATCCTCAAAGACCTCGGCTCCGTCGTCGTCGCTTATTCAGGAGGCGTCGATAGCACTCTTTTGCTCAAAGTCGCCGTCGATACCCTCGGCGACAAAAATGTCCTCGCCTGCATAAGCGCAGGAGTCGTCGAGCCAAAACACGTCCTCCAAAGGGCAAAAAAAATCGCCAAAACCTTATGCGTCCGACTCCAAACCATCGACGCAGATGAGCTTAAAGACCCACATTTCGTCGCCAATAAGGCAGACCGGTGCTTTCACTGCAAAAGCCATTTGTGTCAGGAACTGATTGATATCGCCGGCAAAAAGGGCTTCAAGCAAGTCGTCTTCGGCACAAATCTCGACGACCTCGACGATTTCCGCCCCGGCAACCGCGCGATGAAACTCTTCGGCATCCGCTCACCATTAGCCGAAGCCAAACTTACAAAACACGACATCCGCGCCATTAGCAGAAAACTCAACCTCGAAACCGCCGATGTCCCCTCATCACCCTGCCTCGCATCTCGACTTGCTTACGGATTACAGATAAGCGAGGAACGTCTCAATCAAATCGAAAAAGCGGAAGATTTTCTCAGAACACTTGGCCTCGTCGAGTTCCGCGTCCGCCATCACGAATCAATCGCCCGAATCGAAGTCCATCAGGAGGATTTCAAAAAGATTACCGCCGAACCAAATCGCTCGCGAATCATTAAAAAACTCAAATCCCTCGGTTTCAAATACGTCGCCATTGACCTCCAGGGCTTCCGCTCCGGCTCATTAAACGAAACCCTCTCCAAAAATGACAAACGCTGACCGCTACGCAAAGTCATTTTTCATTCAACTAAAACCAAAACTCTCGCCGAAATAATGTAAGGTGGGCTTAATCCCGCCCATATTTATGAAAACGATATCGTTTCTGACAAAACTGTTTTTCGTCCTCGCCCTCGCGTTTTACGCCGGCTGCGCAACCCAGCCGCCGGGCGCCAATTCCTCACCTGCGATATTCCACGATTCCACTCCCTACTCCCGTTTCGGCCCCGCACGCATCGACATCCTCCCCATCACCTCCATCGCACCAGCATCCGCCTCCGACCGCGACTCCACCATCACCGCCTACGTCTGTCTCCTCGACACCTTCGATTCTCAAATCAAGGCACCCGTCGTTTTCCGCTTCGAACTTTTCCAGCACCTCCAGCGCTCCGCCGACCCCAAAGGCAAACGCCTTATCGTCTGGCCTGATATCGACCTCACCGACCCTGCCGCTAACAACAACCTCTGGCAGGACTTTTTCCGTGCCTATCTCTTCTCGCTCCCGCTGCAAAAATCCTCCGCCGAAAACTGCATCCTCCACGTTACCTGCTTCTGTCCCTCTGGCAAACGGCTCAACGCCGACTTCATCGTCCGCACAAAACCATAATTAAAAAAGTGCGGCAGGCCTAAACCCGCCGCATTAATCTCACTCGTCAATCTTAAATCCGCAATCCGAAATCAGCAATCTACAATCCATTAGCTCGGCACTGGCGGTTCTTCTGCTCCGATTCCTCCCATACCTTGACGTGTTGACTACTCGATAGAGCCGCTTGTGCATCCGAAATAAAAATACTATGATGATTCATTAAAGATATTTTTCAAGGAGAATAGAAATGGCGAAAAACAGAAAGATTCGAAAGGTCATCAAGAGCAAACCCACCATCGAGGGAGCAGGCGTCCACCTGAAACGGGCATTGGGCTTTAGCGAAGTCCCTTTGTTCGACCCGTTCCTGCTGCTGGACGATTTTCGTTCAAACGACCCGCGGCATTACATCAAAGGTTTCCCCTGGCATCCGCATCGCGGAATCGAGACGATTACTTACGTCCTTCGTGGAAATGTCGAACACGGCGACAGTATGGGCAACAAAGGCGTCATCGGCCCCGGCGATATCCAGTGGATGACGGCGGGCAGCGGCATCATTCATCAGGAAATGCCCAGGGGCGATGATGCCGGCTATATGGGGGGCTTCCAGCTCTGGGCCAATCTCCCCGCCTCTCATAAAATGATGGACCCTCGCTATCGTGACGTCAAAAGCAACCAGATACCGCAAGTATCTTTCGATAACGGCGTAACCGTCAGGGTCATCTCCGGCCAGGTCCAGGGCACAGAGGGACCTGTTCGCGACATCGTTATCGACCCCGAATACCTCGATGTGACTGTCCCTCCAAAATCAGAGTTCATTCACCCAACCAAACCGGGCCACACCGTCTTCGCCTATGTCATCGAAGGAAAGGCCTATTTCTGCAAAGAAAAAAATCCCTTCGCCTATGATGTCGTTGGGGCCAACTATTTCGACATCCAGAGGGAACCTTTTGTGTCTAACGAAAATCTTGTCCTGTTCGATGATGGCGAACAGGTGTTCGTTTCTACCGGCGACCAGCCCGCTCGTTTCCTCCTCATATCCGGCCAACCCATCGGCGAACCCGTCGCCTGGTATGGCCCCATCGTAATGAACACCCAGCAGGAACTTCAAATCGCCTTCGATGAATACAACTCCGGCTCATTCATCAAACATAAGTCGGAAAGAAAAAGCTAAAATGCCAAAAGAATACAAAATGTATATCAATGGAGAATGGGTTGACGCCCTCGACCATGAGGTTCGCCCGGGCTGCCTCGGCGAAGCGTAGCGAAGACGGGCGGCCTCCGCACAACGAAATGCGAACAACTGACTAAATTCCTAACGATTTTCATGCAAATTTGGTCGCTCTTTTTCAGGATAATCGGAATTACCTGCCAACAGTGCGGCTTGTGGATAACCTGTTGATAGTTTTTGCCTTAGATTCGAGCAGGCACAGCAGGCGCATCCCCATTTGTTGCCTAACGAACAAAACAATTGAATCGACGGTTATAGGACAAACGCTAACTCTATTCTAAATAACAAGTTATGTCGCATTGGAGGGGTGCTATAATGGGCAAGCTGAGTCCAGATATTTAATATGGGTAAAATATTGGCTAATCGCAAGTTTGAACTGTTTTAACAAAATATCAAAGTCAAAGTGGATAACTTCCTGTTTGATGATTCTTCGAACGTCTGCGGCAACGCTTGCCAAGTTGGCAAATAGCGGAGACATCGGCACTTATGAAATCACTGTTTGTCGAAGAACGCGGTGATTTTTTCTTTCAGTTTTTTGCAAGCGGCTTTCGGGTCCGGCGAAGCGACGACGGCGGAACTGACGGCGATGGTCTTGACGCCGGCTCGCAAAACGGCGTCGATGTTGTTTTCGTTTATGCCCCCGATAGCAACGTGACCAACACCTGTATCTGTTAAAATAGGCAACGCTTGTTTAACATATTCGAGGCCGACGGGTTTTGTATCCGGCTTGGTCGGCGTCGCAAAGACGGGGCCAAGCGAGACATACGTCGGCAGTTCCGCAATTGCCGCGTTAAGCTGGGCAGAAGAATGGGTGCTCTTGCCGAAAATCAACGGCGTTAACTGAAGTTTGCGTGCCTGTCCTAACGGCAAATCGTTTTGTCCTAAGTGCACCCCATCAGCGCCGCTCGCTATGGCGATATCAGCACGGTCATTAATAATACTTATAACCCCCGCGTCTTTGCACATCTTCACAAATTCGCAGGCGACCGCGAAATACTTGTCCGCGTCAATTTCTTTTGCCCGCAACTGAAGGCAATCAGCGCCCCCTGCGATACATTGGCCTGTGAGAGTAAAAACATCCGCGGGCAGATTCGAACTAATCAGAACATACAGCCGAACTTTGCTGAACCTGGCCTGGGTATTGGCGAACAGGGCAATATCCTTTTCGAGTGAGTAGCCGGCGTATCGCAACCGTTCCATCTCGTCAGCGATGCCTGGCTCAACGCTTCGTAGTGCCTCCGCGAGGACGCGGAGCGCCTCGGGCAGCCGTTTGCAGGCGGCGGTAAGCGAATCCTTCAAATCCGTCCGGCCAAGGGCATTGTCTATCGTTTGCCCGATGCCGACATCGCCGGGTGTATCCCTGCTCGCAAGCAACCGCTCAGCGTTAAGCGGGGAAATTGCCGACGAGAGTTTATGGCGCATCTCTTTGGCACTACTGCTCAGTAGGGCACTATTGAGGGTGAATCGGCAGTAGTCCTCGATTACCCGAAGCGCTTCGCGTGCCCTGTTAAAATTCGCGTCAATTATCCTGTAGCCGGCTCGTTCCATACCTGCTCGATTACAATTTCACAACTTGCCCATAGCTTACCGGGCTATGGTTCCATAGCTTGCCTGATTATAAGAGATTCCGGCAGATAGGTGAAAAAAAAACAGGGTCGCCCTCCTCCGGACGACCCCTATCTATAGGATAACAAAACCGGCCAAGCCGGTTTTGGTTGCTATTCAATCGGGCGGATGACGACTCCTCCTCCTATCACCGAGCGATTGAGCGTCCCGCCCAATTATTAGTAATCAAAGGTAAGATGTCGAACGTAGCAAACATTATGCCATTGGAGACAAAGATACTGGTTGCAGAAGCCATACGAACCTAACGATTTGACCTGGATAAAGTTACAAACCTGGCACTATTACAGACAACACACAATCTACTGACATGCCTTAACACTGCGTTGTTTTTTCGCAACATATAATTTCAGGGCGACTTACCTCGTTCGGCATTAGGGCCTATAATTTGTTAATTTAGGACGGATTCCGCATTTATGTTTACAAAAAGCAACGCGGGTATTCTAAAAAGAAACACGGACAGGTGTAAAAGTGTAGGGCAACAGCTTCCTCAAGTGTCGGAGTCGGTTTACATCAAGATTTGCGACGGCATAAGGAAAACTTGGCGTGCGCACAAACACGGATACTCATAGGTCCGGGACAAGCCGAGAAAGAACCTGAAAAGATTTTTTCAAAAAATCTCCGTTTTTTGCTTGACTATCTCTACACTTGTAGAGTAAGCTCGTCATTGTTAGAGGAATTAAGGAGATTATTATGACAAGGAAACAATCGGAGCTCACCGCAGGCGAATGGGCGATTATTCAGGCTGTATGGGACAATGAGCCATGTGCCGCGCCAACTATTCAGGAATCACTCAAAGAGAAAATCGGCTGGAGCTACAGCACGGTCAAGACAATGATGGACCGGATGGTCGGCAAGGGGCTGCTTAGGACGCAGAGGATGCGCAATCTTATTCTTTATAGCTCAAGCATTACGAAAAAAGAGGCGCAAAGCGGAGAGATAATGCGGGCGATGAAACGGGCGTTTGACGGCGCGCTTACGCCGATGATGCAGTTTATGCTGGATAGTAAAAGTTTGACCGAAGATGAGTTGGGTCAGCTTGAAGCGATGATAAAAAACAAGAAAGGTAAAGCGAAAAGTGGAAGATGAGGAGGAGCACAAGGAAATTTGATTGGGAGGTTAGTTTATGGATATTGTAATAGAGCAAATCAATTCAGTGGGTAAGGCATTCGTTAATTTTGCGTGGCCGATGCTGTGGCAAGCCAGTGTGCTGATAGCGATTCTATTGGCGGCGGACTGGCTGCTGCGAAGAAAGGTGCGAGCGGTATTTCGCTACTGGCTGTGGATGCTGGTGCTGGCAAAGCTATTTTTGCCGACGACGCTGTCAAGCCCGGTGAGTATCGGTCTGCTGACGGGTAACGCATTGCCCGCAATCAATATCGCTGCGACTGAACAGCCCGTGGGTGGCGATATTTCAAGTGTTCTTCCCAATTCGCCGCGCACAGCGGAGACAGGCGAGACAAGCGTCGCTTTGCATACGGAAACGCCGATTCAGAGCCAGGCCGTTACGCCTGTGGTGTTACTGACGCGAGAGGGCGGGATATTTCTGGTTTGGCTGATGGTTGTCTGCGCGATGCTTTTATTGCTTATGCAGCGGGCGATATTTGTCTTCGGGTTAGTGCGGCAATCAGCAAAAGCAAACGGCTTAATGAACGATGCGCTTAAGTTTTGCTGTAAACTGATGGGCGTCAGGCAGACAATCGGGTTAAAGATTTCGCCAAACGCGACAAGCCCGGCGGTGTGCGGGTTGTTTCGGCCTGTTATTTTAGTGCCGCAGGGACTCGGCCCAAGTT
>Ga0116138_1000961_pt1 | contig 16395 bp, 13 predicted proteins | sample June2015DPH_20_1_2_FD_88971 | JGI IMG/M metagenome (GOLD analysis project Ga0116138, IMG submission 88971) | Peatland microbial communities from SPRUCE experiment site at the Marcell Experimental Forest, Minnesota, USA - June2015DPH_20_150 | ecosystem: Environmental > Terrestrial > Soil >... | reverse complement strand
TTGGGCTACAAAATTCCTTCTAAATTTCTTGAAAATCTTCGCAACGCTTCGGGAAGACAAAATTGAGGAAAGAGCAAAACGCTTTTTCTTAATTCCTTTTCTATCTGCTCGGCATACGCACTTTCAACCCGTAATCTTCGATTCTTGAATATGGTCCCCAGTAATGACTTGTAGATGAAGCAAATATCCTACCCTTTGACGAAGCATAGAAAATAATTCTGATTGGGATGCCTCCTATCCTCACAATTTCAATCGGCCTCGTTAAGCGTGTAACTGAGTAAAATCCCGCACCAGTCTGAGGAAAAATTACAAATGCGTCAGGGAATTCTCCTGTCTCTTGATTTTGAGAGCCTCAATTCTTATGGAAGAATGACTACTTGGCATCTTTTTAAGTTTTCGGGCTTGGTGGTTTTTCAGGGTACAGATATTGCATAATACTAACAACGATACCATTAACGAGGTAAGAGGAATTTATGACATTGAAAAGCTTAAGACCGGCTGTGACGAAATCTTGGATCATTGCATTGGCAGGACTGGTGTGGACCGGGGTAGGAGTGATGCTTTGTCGCCTTGCTTACAATTGGCTTGCAATAATTAATAGGGGCGTGGCAACAACTTTTGGATTGTTTGGCATTGTGATGGCGCTTGCGGCCTATCATTTCGGCTTTTCCAAAATTGCTCAGAAGAATATTCGGCGGCTTTGCCTGTTGACAGAAAGGACCTGCGTTTTTGCTTTTCAAACATGGAGGGGATATTTGATTATTGGTTTCATGATCATTTTGGGCGCCATTCTCCGTAATTCACCCATTCCAAAACAATACATGGCCATTATCTACACGACCATTGGTGGTGCCATCTTCTTGCCAAGCTTCCACTATTACGGATTTCTTTGGAGAATGGTGATTCAGAAGGAGCCCCGTGGATAGTGAATCAAGGGTTCCCTTCATCAAAAGTTCCGATATTTATTGGTAACGGGTAGCCTTCGATCCTTCCCCAGAGCACGCTGGGTAATCTTCACCCCTGGAGGGCTTTGTCTTCGTTTATACTCATTTCGGTCAACCATCTGAATCACTTCTTTGATCAACCTTTCCTTAAATCCCATCTTGGCAATATCTTCAACCCCCTTGTCTTCTTCCACATAAGCTTGGAGAATGGGATCCAGGACAGGGTAAGGAGGAAGGGAATCCTCATCCTTTTGATCTGGCCTTAATTCCGCAGAGGGGGGTTTCACAAAGACATTTTTTGGAATAATAGCCCTTCCTTCTTTTTTATTTCTGAATTTGGTCAATTCATAAACCAAAGTCTTGGGGACATCTTTCAAGACTGAATAACCCCCTGCCATATCTCCATAGAGCGTGCAGTATCCCACACTCATCTCACTCTTGTTGCCGGTGGTGAGAAGAATCCACCCGAATTTATTGGAGAGGGCCATGAGGATGTTTCCTCGAATGCGGGCCTGAAGGTTTTCTTCCGTCACATCAGGTTTTAATCTTCTAAAAGATGGAGAGAGGGTCTTTAAATAAGCCTGGAATATCTCTGTGATCGGAATCTTGATGAGACGGATGCCAAGGTTTTTTGCCAGAAGTTCGGAATCCTCTATGGATCCCCGGGAGGAATATTGAGAGGGCATAGTTACCCCTACCACTCCTTTCTTCCCCAATGCATCCACAGCAATGGCTGCGGTCAAGGCTGAATCAATACCTCCACTCAGACCGATCAAAACTGTCTGGAAACCATTTTTTCGAATATAGTCCCCTGTCCCAAGGACCAAAGCGGCATAAATCTCAGCGAGGCGATCCAGAGGTTTGACTTCCCATTTAGGAATCGGAGATCTTTTCTTAACCGGGGGGCCGTGATCTGAAAGTTCGATCTTCTTCAGACTTTTCTTTTCATTGGCCAACTTCTCTCGCCTGATCAGGGGGTCGTGGAGTCGCATTCGAAAGACCGCTTCCATATCGAGGTCCGCTAGGACCAGGTCCTCCTCAAACTGTTTCCCCCTGGCGATCAAGTTCCCTCTCTGATCAAAGATCATGCTTCCTCCATCAAAGACCAATTCATCCTGGCCACCCACCAGGTTGCAATAAGCAACGATCGCGGCATTGTCGGAAGCCCTGGTCGAGATCATCTTCTCTCGGAATGCTGATTTTCCAGCATGGTAGGGTGAGGCAGAGATGTTGACAATTAGTTCTGCCCCTCCGTAAAGGGCCTGAGTGCGGATGGGGTCCCCAGGATACCAGAGGTCTTCACAGATGCTCGGGCCGATGGGGGTCGATCTGAGGGTAAAGATGAAATTCTCCTTTCCCGGTTGAAAATATCGGTCCTCGTCGAAGACGCCGTAATTCGGGAGATAGATTTTGGAATAGACATCGATCAACTTCCCGTGGTGGAGAATGGCAGCTGAATTGAAAATATCCCCTTTTTTATCTACGAAACCGACGATGGCTGTGATGGAGGAAGTGGCCTTGGCAATGCGATTTATCGCTTTCAAGTTGGCCTCGATAAACTTCGGCATAAGCAAGAGGTCTTCAGGCGGGTAGCCGGTGACAGCCATCTCCGGGAAAGCTAGCAGATCTGCGCCCATTTTCTTTCCTTTTGAAATGTGGTCGAGAATCTTTTTCGTATTTCCTTCGATGTCACCTACCGTCGTGTTGATCTGACAGAGACCAATTCTAAGTGTCCGCATCTTTCACCCCTTAAAACCGTAAAGTGTGAAGCGTAAAGTGTAAGGTGTAAAGTTCAAAGCCAAAAATTTTTACTCTCAACTCATAATTCATAACTCTAAATTCATACCTCTAAATTCTCAACTTTCATCTTCCGATACCAGCACCTCTTTTTTGATATTATACCTCTCCATTTTTCCCCGGAGGGTACTTCGATGGATCCCCAGTAATGTGGCAGCCTTGAGCTGATTCCCTTTGGTTTTTTGAAGGGCGCGGAGAATCAAGCCCCTCTCCAAATTTGAGATCATGTCCAAATCTTTTGTGGTTGCAGGGGACTTTGAGAATTCTTCAAAGAGGGCATTGAGAAGATCTTCGATGTTCTTTTTGCTCAAATCCTCTTCCACTTCTCGTTTTTCCCACCCTTTTTCGAAAAGGAGTTGATCCTCAAGAATCCATTCCCCTTGGCACAGCACCATAGCCCTTTTCAAGACATTTTCCAATTGACGTACATTCCCAGGCCATCCGTAGGAAGTGATTTTTTCCATAGGAGAAGGAGTGATTCCAACAGCCCCCTTCTTCAATTCTCGGTTAAACTTTTTTAAGAAATAGGAGACCAGTTCAGGGATATCCTCTTTTCTCTCCCTCAGGGGAGGGATGGTGATAGAGACCACATTGAGTCGGTAGTAGAGATCCTCCCTGAACTTTCCATTTGAAATGGCTTCCTCTAAATCTTTATTGGTTGCCACGATTAACCGGATATCCACTTTGATCGTCTCCATTCCCCCCAACCTTTCAAAACTCTTCTCTTGAAGGACCCTCAATAGTTTGGCTTGAGTGGAGAGAGACATATCGCCAATTTCATCCAGAAAGATCGTCCCTCCCTGACACTGTTCCAGTTTTCCAATGCGGCGGGAAGTGGCTCCGGTGAAGGTTCCTTTCTCATGACCGAAGAGTTCGCTCTCGAGAAGGGTGTCTGGGATGGCTGCACAATTGACTGGAAGGAAAGGTTGGTTCGAACGGAGACTATGTTGATAGATCGCCCGGGCGATCAATTCCTTACCTGTTCCACTTTCCCCTCTGAGGAGGACTGTGACATCGCTCGGGGCAACCTGACCAATCATCTTGTAGATCTCCTGCATCTTGAGAGAAGTTCCGACAATCCGCTCCTCCTCTCCTTCAGGAGCTGCCTGGGGAGCATAAGTGACCTCTTCTTTCATCAGTTTTCGCAACGCAAGGGCCTTTTCAACCAGCCCTTTCATCTGTGGGATGGGAAAAGGTTTCAGGATGTAGTCGAAAGCCCCATACTTCATGGCTTCGATAGCTGTCTCGGTAGTCCCATAGGCGGTCATGATGATCACCAAGGATTTTGGATCGATCGATTTAATCTCTTTCAGGACATCGATTCCGTTTCGACCTGGCATCTTGATGTCCATGATGATGAGGTCAGGAGAGCTTTCTCTCACTCGATCTAATGCCTCTTCCCCGTTTTGGACGGTGAGGATAAAATATTTTTCTTCCATCATCCGTTTCAGGGAGTATCGGATTGACTTGTCGTCATCGACGATCAGAATGGTCTGCATCTTCTTCCTCTCATGAAATAGGGAGCCAAAGAGTAAAGAGAGTCCCTTTTCCGGGGGCGCTTTCCACCTCAATTTTTCCATGGTGCTGGTCAATGATCCGATGGGCGATGGAGAGGCCAAGGCCAATCCCACCTTCTTTTGTAGAGAAGAAAGGATCGAAGAGTTTATTCATGTCTTCACCGGGGATACCCACCCCAGAGTCCTGAATGGAAAGTTTTATCCATTGATCATCCTCTGGAATATGCCCTTTCAATGCCAAGTAGCCGCCCTTTGGCATTGCCTGAACAGCATTTAATAAGAGGTTGAGAATGACCTGTTTCATCTGTTCACGGTCCATCAAGATGGGGAGCAGAGGCTGAAATTCTTTTTGAACAATGATCCGTTGTTTCTCGATTTGAGGCCTGAGCAATTGAAGCGTCTCTTCAAAAATGGAGATGACATCGCCTTTTTCTAAAAGTGGAGGGGCCGGCTTGGCGAATCGAAGAAACTGATCCACAATTTCATTAATCCGGTGGATCTCCTCCTCAATGACTTGGAGATCTTCTTTATGGGAGGTTCCGGATGGAAGATTCTCCGTCAGGGAATGGATAAGGATGTTGATGCTGGTCAATGGATTGCGAATCTCATGAGCGATGCCGGCGGCCAATTGCCCTAAGGCAGCTAATTTTTCGGATCGAATCAATTGAGCCTCCGTCTTTCTTAAATCAGCAGTTGTTTTTTGAATCTTCTCCTCCATCTGTTGGCTGAAGGTTTTGAGCTCCTGGTACATGAAGGCGTTGTGGATAGCCAAGCCAGCCTGTTGGGCAAAAGCCATCACCGATTCGAGAGCCTCTTTCGTGATGTTCTTATTGGGCTCAATGAAGTCTGCAGCAATCGCCCCCAAGGCCTTTTCCTTGGCCAGAAGGGGGATCACCACCAGGGAGTGGAGGTTGAATTTCTCTTTTATAATGGGATTGACTCTCGGGTCTTTACTGGCATCTGGAATAATGAAGGGTTGCTTCTCAAAAATTGATCGGGCCACGATGCTGTCCTCTGGATTTAAACGCAGCGCAATTCCCCTGATCCTTTCCTCATCAATTCCCACCGCCATTTTACATTCAAGGACATTCCTCTTTTCATTGACCAGATAGAGACGGGCGCGATCAAATCCGATATTTTTTGTCACCCCTTCCAAGACCAGTCTGAGAATTTCATCGACGTCAAGGGTCTCCATCAGACCAGAATTTTCAATGCAGATGGCTGCCTGATTGGCAACGGTGGTAAGCATCTCCTCTTCACTCTTTGAAAAGGAATGGGGGTAGGAAGTATAGCAATTGATCACTCCTATGACCCTGTCCTTAATACACATGGGGACACTGAGCATCGAAACCAGTCCTTCCTTTTTGGCCAACTCTTTTTCTTTATAAAGGGGTTCTTTGATGACATTGAGGATGGCCATGGGTTGATTACGTAGGGCTACATGGCCGACTACTCCTTCTCCCATGGCAAGACTTCGCTCCTTGAGATATTCTTCGCTGATGCTCTGGGTGGCTTTCAATTTCAACTTTTGATCCTTCTCATCGAGAATCCAAAGGGAACAGATCTTTGAGTCCATCAAATTGGCGGTGACCGTCACGATCAGCCGCAAGACATCTTCAAGATAGAGATCGGAGGCAATGGCTTTGCTGATTTCCAGCAGAGCGTTGATCTCTTTGGCCTCGGGACGTTTTCTCTCTTCAGACAAAACCATTCTCCTGATTTTTTCTATCATAAACGAAAATCCTTCATTTGGGAAGTAAATTACCCATGCACCACGAAGGGTGCATGGCTGTCCTGAACCTTACATGGTGCAGGGCACCTCTCTTCCGTTCAAGGATACGGGGGGGAATTCCCAAATAAAAAAGGGGATATCGGGTATTCCCGATATCCCCTTTTGATCGACGATTCAACTTAGCCAAGGATCTTTTCGACTTCCTCTCGATCAGCATCCATCACATAGGGGATCCCGGATATCTCGGCAGCCTTCCTGGTCAAAGCACAGAGGTCATCCCTCGAAATGTACCTCAGGGCAAATTTTCTGGCTCCGGCCATCAATTGTTGAAGTCCTGCATTCAGCCGATCAAAATAGGTGACCATTCCAATCGTCCCTGTGGGAATGCGTTCAAAATCCTTTCCATATTTATCCTTCAGTTTAGCCGCCAGAATGAAAACATGCTCCACATCGGACCCGAATTTAGCAATATCCGCAGGAACCTTTCCTTTTTTGACCATCTCACCGATCGTATTTCCCACCATGGCGGCCGTCATCGAAGCTCGGCCGAGACAGATGGCTTTAATATAAGGAGCAGCCAGGGCGATTGCTTTGAAGACATGGTCCTCGAGGGAGAATCCGCCTGCCATAGCACAAGAAGGAATGAACGCACCTTTTTGCTCTAAGCGTTTCAGGAATTGGTAGAGGAGGCTTTCAAGATAAACCGTGGGGACTCCCCATTCATTCATCATCCGCCAGGGGCTCATTCCTGTTCCTCCTCCAGCGCCATCTACCGTGAGAAGGTCAATCTTAGCATCCGAGGCATATTTGACGGCCCGGGCCAGATCTGCAGGCCTATAAGCTCCGGTTTTAAGGGAGATATGTTTGGCTCCAATCTTTTTCAAACGTTCCACCTCTTTATGGAACCCTTCTTCATCCACCATGCCCAGCCTGGAATGGCGTTCAAACTCTTTAAAATCTCCCTGTTTGAAGGCTTCCTGAATCACATGATCTTCAGGATCGGGAAGGACAATATAACCCCGGCTCTTCAGTTGGAGTGCCCTTTCCAAGGTCGGAAGTTTAACTTCACCACCAATGTCTTTGGCACCCTGTCCCCATTTGGGTTCGATGATCTGAACGCCCAGTTTTTCTACCACATATTCCGGAACGCCAAGGCGTCCATCTTCTACATTATATTGAACGACGATTCCCCATTCCCGTCGTACCACTGTTGGAATGTCTTGACACGGCGTTCCATCTCCGGAGACCTGACCACATGGCTGTTTTTAATTTCAGCATTGGGGTCCATACCACAGACATTTTCACCTACCACGACCAGAGTTCCGGAGATGGCCGCTGCAATCGCCATCGCTTCCCAATGGATCCGTGCGATTTCGGTTGAACCTAAAGCGCCTGTAAAGTAGGGGACTTTCAATTTAATCTTTTCTTTCGATCCAACCTCAGTGGAAACATCTACAGACGGGAAGGTCGCACGGTCTGAATCGGCTGGAACGCCGACCGCACCGACACAGGTCCCTTGAATATTAAAATGGGAATAATCAATGGGATAATCTTTTTCAGCTCCCGCCGTGACCTTGGAAAAAGGCTGGGGATAGAGAATTTCTCTTCCTCTTAAGGCGGAACGGCCTATTTCACAAGGGCCTGGACAGCCATCCAGACAGGTCACACAGATTCCTGATATGGGGGCGGGTTCCACCCGATTTCGAGTAAAAGTTGCCGGACTACGGTTCGGTTTGGTGAAAGTCATTTTCTCCTCCTTTTTTATTTTAAGATGATTAAAAAAGGGCGTCGAATTTCTTCGACGCCCTTGTCACTTCATACAACTTTGTACGGGATAAAAAAAGGGCACCAAACTTTTTTAACGCCCTTGTCTTCAATACACCTTTGTATTGACCAGCGAATTAAATAGTATGTAAATTTTTTTTGTCAAGAATATTTTAAGAGAGCTCTGAGAAACTAACATACGCCCTCTTGATTACGCAGATTTCAAAAAATGATTAAACAAATTTCCTCTATTTTCAATGCATTCCTGCCTGCGGCAGGCAGGTCTAATCTGTGTGATCGTTTCATAATCTGCGTAATCAGAAATTTCTGGACTTTTTCAGAAATTTCTTTAAGAGAGGGGGCTATCCCCCCATTTTTTCTGTAAGGAGGATGGCTTCAGCGATCTCTCGCATGGTCTTTCGACTGTCCATGCTCGCCTTTCGAATCCTTTTAAAGGCCTCCTCTTCACTCAAGTCATGATGTTTCATCAAGGCCCCCTTGGCCCTTTCCACCAATTTTCGAGTTTCCAATTCCTCCTGGATCACCTTGGTCTTCACTATCAATTCGGTATTTTCAATACAGATGGCCGCCTGGCTGGCGACGGCTATAAGAACCGCTCTTTCTGTCTCATTAAATTCGTGGGGATAGGAGGTATAACAATTGATTACCCCGATTGCCTTATCCTTCACCGTCAACGGGACACTGAGCATGGAGACCAGGCCCTCTTTTTTTGCTAATTCTTTCTCTTTATAACGAGGTTCTTTCAAGACATCGAAGATGGCTAAGGGTTTTTTTTGCTGTGCCACATAACCCACTACGCCCTCTCCTAATTTTAGAGTCCGTTCCTTGAGGTATTCCTCACTCATGGTTTGGGTGGCGCTGATTTTGAGAACCTTCTCTTTCTCATCCAAGATCCAGAGGGAACAGATCTTTGAATCCATCACATTGGCTGTTACGGTCACAATCAGCTTTAAGATATCGTCCAAGTATCGATCGGATGAGATGGCTTGGCTGATTTCTGAAAGAGCCTGAATCTGCTTTTTGTAGGGTGTCTTTTTATAGAGCAATCCGGTGCCCCTTTCTCCTTTACTATTCTCATTCAACGAAGGGATAAATTTACACAAAAGATCGAAAGTTGTCAACAGAAGTTGTTTCCTAATGAATTTTCCGTAGAGTTGACCTAAAGCAGGGGATTATGCTAAATCTGAATAAATAAAACGGGCACTGGGAGACCATATCTTCCATCAATTCATCGAGAACAAAAGGATTGAGTGGGAGGGTTACCGGGCAAGGGTGACCGATTACGAATTGGAGCAATACTTTTCAATTTTGTAAAGAAGAAAGAGGGCAGAAATGGATCCGATCAAACAGTGGTGGGTTGAAGAGAAGGCAAAGAAGGCTATTGAAAAACTGGTGGCTCATGAATTTAAAGCGATTTATGTGAAAACGAAAGAAGAAGCGGTTCAAGAAGTTTGGAAATACATCACCCCAAAACAGAGGATAGGGGTGGGCGGGTCCCTTACGATAAGAGAATTAGGGATTTTGGAAAAATTGGAAGCAGGAGGTTATACTATTTATAATCATTGGAAGCCTGGGCTTTCAAAAGAGAGTATCCTTGAGATACGAAAGTCGCAAATGACTTCTGATCTCTTCCTGAGCAGCGCCAATGCCATCACTCTGAGCGGAGAACTGGTCAATATCGATGGGATCGGGAACCGTGTGAATTCAACCAATTTTGGTCCTGGAAAGGTCATCCTCGTTGCCGGTTACAATAAGATCGTTGAAGATGTTCAAGAAGCGATCAAAAGGATAAAGAATGTTGCTGCCCCCCTTAACGCAAGGCGACTCAATATTGATGTCCCCTGTGCTAAAGTGGGGAAGTGCGTGGATTGTAATTCTCCCAACCGGATCTGCAGGGTGATCGTCATCCATGAACGAAAACCCTCCTTGACAGATATCCTCATCATTCTGGTCGGAGAAGAACTGGGTTTTTAAATTGCAGATTGCAAATTGCCTATCGCAGATTTTAAAATCTTCCAAAAATCTTAAATTTGAAATTAGAAATCTGAAATTACAAAGGAGGAACTATGGGCAAAGTCAGAAGGGCAATTGTCAGTGTTTCGGATAAGGCCGGAGTGGTTTTGTTTGCAAAGGGTTTGGCACAGATGGGTGTTGAAATCCTGTCAACTGGAGGGACGGCAAAAACGTTGAGGGAGCAGGGCGTCTCTGTGATTGATATTTCTGATTACACGGGGTTCCCGGAGATGCTGGATGGACGGGTGAAGACCCTCCACCCAAAAGTCCATGGAGGTCTTTTAGGACAGCGATCAAAAAAGGAACATGTAAAGAAGATGGAGGAGCACGGGATCCTTCCCATCGATCTCGTGGCGGTCAACCTCTATCCATTTGAGGCAACTGTGGCGAAGAAAGATTGCACGCTTGAAGAAGCCATTGAGAATATTGATATCGGTGGGCCAACCATGCTCCGTTCGTCAGCGAAAAACTACCCCGATGTGACCGTTGTGGTGGATCCCAGTGATTACGGACCAATCCTCTCTGAATTAAAAGAGAAGGGGGAGATTTCTTTAGAGACTAATTTCCGTTTAGCCAAGAAAGTCTTTCAGCACACGGCACGTTATGATGGTGCCATCTCCAATTACCTCGGCCAGATCGAGAAGAGCAAGAAGGCCTATGAATTTCCGGAGACCTTTACCTTCCAGGTGAAGAAAGCTCAGGAGTTACGTTATGGAGAAAACCCCCACCAAAGGGCAGCCTTTTATCGGGAATATTTGTTGACCGAGCCTTCTGTTTCAAATGCCGTTCAACTCCAGGGTAAAGAATTGTCATACAATAATATACTCGATATTGACTCTGCCTATGAGACGGTGAAGGAGTTTGATGAGGCGGCTACAGTTATCATCAAACATAACAATCCCTGTGGTGTGGCTATTTCTTCTAAGAGTTTAGCAGACGCCTACAGAAAAGCGAGGGATTGTGATCCGGTCTCTGCATTCGGTGGGGTGGTGGGTTTCAATCGGGTCGTCGATAAAGAGACGGCAAAGGAGATGGCTGAAATCTTTCTCGAAGCCATCATTGCTCCAGGTATTGATCCGGAAGCATTGGGGATTCTTAAAACGAAAAAAGATCTCCGCATTCTCAAAACCCCGCCTCTCACAGATTCTTTCCTACAAGGGGGATTGAATCTTAGAAAAGTGGTGGGTGGACTCTTAGTCCAGGATCGAGACCTTGGCAGGGTGCCAATGGATCAATGGAAAGTAGTGACAAAAAGGAAACCGACTGAGGAAGAGAAAAGAGCTATGGCTTTTGGTTGGAAAGTTGCTAAGCATGTCAAATCAAATGCCATCGTCCTCGTCCGGGAGGATCGGACCATTGGAATTGGTGCTGGTCAGATGAGTCGTGTTGATTCTACTCGTTTGGCAGTGATGAAGGCACAATCTTCAACCAAGGGAACAGTCTTGGCCTCGGATGCCATGTTTCCATTCAGAGATGGAGTGGATACAGGAGCTGAAGCTGGTGCTTCAGCCATTATCCAGCCCGGAGGCTCGATTCGAGATGATGAAGTGATCGCCGCGGCGGATGAATACAACATTGCCATGGTCTTTACAGGGATGAGACATTTCCGGCATTAATCGTGAAAAGTGAATCGTGATTCATGAATCGTAAATTAAACCATACGGTTCACGAGTCACGAGTCACGAATCACGAATCACGAGGTTTATATGAAAGTCTTGGTGGTGGGCGGTGGGGGCAGAGAGCACGCCTTGGTTTGGAAGATTGCCCAGAGCCCTAAAGTTACAAAAATTTATTGTGCTCCAGGAAATGCAGGGATCTCCGAACAGGCCACGATTGTCCCTATCAAGGCCAATGACCTAAATGGTTTACTTGAGTTCGCCCTAAAAGAAAAGATTGATTTGACTGTCGTTGGGCCAGAGGATCCTTTGACCCAGGGTATTGTCGATCTTTTCGAATCAAAGAGCCTTTTTATTTTTGGAGCAAACAAGAAGGCGGCAGAGATCGAGGGTAGCAAAGCCTTTGCCAAGGAGATGATGAAGAAATATAACATTCCAACAGCTTCTTATGAGGTATTCCATAACCGGGATGAAGCAGTGAAATATATCCGCGAACAGGGCGCTCCCATTGTGGTCAAGGCCGATGGCTTAGCAGCAGGCAAGGGAGTGATCGTCTGTAAAACTGTTGAGGAAGCCATCCAATCTGTTGATAGGATCATGGTGGAGAAGATATTCGGAGAGGCAGGCAATCGAGTGGTCATCGAGGAATATCTTGTGGGAGAAGAAGCATCTTACATTGCATTCACCGATGGAAAGGCAATCCTTCCTATGGCATCCTCTCAAGATCACAAACCGGTTTTTGATGGAGATCAGGGTCCCAACACAGGCGGAATGGGAGCCTACTCACCCGCACCTGTTGTAAAGGATGAGGTACATGAAAAGATCATTGAGAAGATTTTGAGACCAATCATCTATGGCATGGGAGAGGAGGGGAGACTCTATAAGGGGGTTCTCTATGCTGGTCTGATGATTCATGATGGTCATCCGAAGGTATTGGAGTTCAATGCTCGATTTGGAGATCCGGAAACCCAACCTGTTTTGATGCGGATGAAAGGGGATATCGTACCCATTCTGGAAGCCTGCATGAAAGGGAGTTTGTCCCAACACAAGATTGAATGGGACAACCGTGCCTCTGTGTGTGTGGTGATGGCTTCAAAGGGTTACCCTGGAGATTACGAGAAGGGAAAGGTCATCGGGGGGTTGAAGGAGGTTTCTCGAATGGAAGGAGTCTTTGTCTTCCATGCGGGAACAGCTCTTAAAGATGGGCAGATGATCACTAATGGAGGAAGAGTATTAGGGGTGACTGGACTGGGAGAAGATATTCCGAGAGCCATTGCGAGGACTTACCAAGCGGTTAAAAAGATCTCCTGGGATGGAGCTCACTATCGAACTGATATTGGTCAAAAAGCACTGTGCTGGCTGTAGGAAAAGACGGAAAGTGCATGGAGCATAGTGCATAGCGTTTTGTTTACAGAATTGGGAGAGAACCCATAATTAATTTCCTGTCATTCCTGCGAAAGCAGGAATCCATGTCTGGATTCCCGTTTGCACGGGAATGACAAATCAAAACAGTTAGGATAATTCAAAACATGTATAAGATCGCTGTAATTCCTGGAGATGGAACTGGGCCTGAAGTAGTGGCCGAGGGATTGAAGGTTCTGAAAGCCGTCTCCGAAAAATTTAAGTTCAAATACGAACTGGAATATTACGGTCTGGGTGGGGAACACTATCTGAAAACAAAGGAGATATTGCCAGACTCTGTTCTCAATGAATTGAAGCAGATGGACGCAATTTATTTAGGTGCGATCGGTCATCCGGATGTTAAACCTGGAATTCTGGAACAGGGGATTTTGTTGAAAACTCGATTTCAGTTAGATCAATATATTAACCTCAGACCTGTCAAACTCTATCCAGGTGTGGAAACTCCTCTGAAAGACAAGGGTCCTGAGGATATTGACTTTGTAGTTGTCAGGGAGAATACAGAAGGGGCTTATTCTGGAGTAGGGGGATTTATCAAAAGGGGAACACCCGATGAGATTGCCATCCAGGAGGCGATCCATACTCGAAAAGGTGTGGAGCGTTGCATCCGTTTTGCCTTTGAATATTGTCGCAGAAGAAATCAGAAAAATAAGGTCACCCTCTGTGGGAAAACAAATGTTCTTACCTATGCCTTTGACCTTTGGGAGAGAACCTTTCGTGAAGTGGCGAAAGAGTTTGAAGGCATTGAGACCGATTATGCCCATGTGGATGCAATCTGTATGTGGATGGTGAAGAATCCCGAATGGTTCGATGTGATTGTGACCGATAACATGTTTGGAGATATCATCACTGATCTGGGGGCAATGATTCAGGGAGGACTGGGAATTGCTGCTGGTGGAAATATTAATCCCAATGGAGTTTCGATGTTCGAGCCCATTGGTGGTTCAGCTCCTAAATATACAGGGATGGGAGTGGTGAGTCCTTTGGCAGCAATTTCTGCGTGCCAGATGATGCTTGAATATCTCGGAGAGGAAAAGGCCGCACAAAGGATTGAAGAAGCCATCATGAAGGTGGTCAAGGAGGATGTGAAGAGCCTGAACGCCGGGAAAATGGGATATAGCACCTCTCAGGTCGGCGATCTCGTGGTGAAATATATTATAGGGGGGAAATGAACAAAGAATGGTGATGGTGATTGGTGTTGGTGGTTCGGGTTTACCGAATCATGAGCACGAATCACGTTATTTTTTATTTAAGGGAGGTAAAAGATGGAATGGGGAATGAAAAATCGTTTGGCACAGTTGATTAAATCGGATGGGCATTGTCTATTTTTACCCATTGATCATGGTTATTTTCAGGGACCTACCCTGAAATTGGAAAAACCTGGCGAAACAATTCGGCCGCTGCTTCGCTATTGTGATGCTCTGTTTGTAACAAGAGGGGTATTGCGTGCATCTATCGATCCTGAAAACACGAAGCCCATTATTCTTCGCGTTTCCGGTGGCACAAGCATGGTTGGGAAAGATCTCTCTGACGAAGGGATTACCACATCCATGGAGGAAGCTATTCGTTTAAATGTTGCAGCCGTCGGCATCTCAATTTTTGTCGGCAGTGAACATGAGAAGGATTCATTATTGAACCTCTCAAAACTGGTTGATGAAGGAGAAAAATACGGCATTCCAGTCATGGCGGTGACGGCTGTTGGAAAGGAGTTAGAGAAAAGAGATGCCCGCTACCTCTCTTTAAGTTCACGGATTGCTGCTGAATTGGGAGCAAGGATTGTAAAGACTTACTGGTGTGAGAATTTCGATAAGGTGGTCAATGGTTGTCCTGTTCCTGTAGTCATGGCTGGAGGGCCTAAGGTTGATACTGAGTTACAAGTCTTTGAGTTTGTCCATGATGGAATGGAAAAGGGTGCCATTGGAGTCAATCTTGGAAGAAACATCTGGCAGCATGACTTCCCTGTGCCCATGATCAAAGCCTTACGTGCTATCATCCACGAAAAGGCAACGGCTAAGGAAGCGAATGATATATTCGAACAAGAGAAGAGTAAAAGGGGAAAGTAGTAGACGGTTATAGACTGATGCGAGTGGCCATGTATTATAACAACAAGGATGTGAGAGTGGAAGAAATTCCAACCCCTCAGATCGGACCTGGCGAGTTATTGGTCAAGGTGTTGGCAAGTGGTGTCTGCGGTAGCGATGTCATGGAATGGTATCGGATTAAGAAGGCTCCTCGGGTGCTCGGTCATGAGATCGCAGGAGAGATTGTGGAGGTTGGTAAAGGGGTGGATCAATACAAGATTGGTGATCGTGTATTCGTTTCCCACCATGTCCCCTGTAATACCTGCCAATACTGTCTGAATGGTTTTCATACCCTTTGCGACACTTTGCGAAGAACCAATTTCGATCCAGGAGGTTTTGCAGAATATATCCGTGTTCCTCAGATCAATGTTGATCGGGGAGTATTCGTATTGCCAGAGGGACTTTCTTTTGAAGATGGCGTTTTCATTGAGCCGTTAGCTTGTGTGCTCAGGGGACAGAGATTGGCGAGATTTAGGCCTGGGCAAAGTGTTTTTGTCATCGGCAGTGGAATTTCTGGAGTTCTTCATATTGCGCTGGCTTATGCTTCAGGAGCAAAATGGATCATAGCATCGGATATTGATGAATGCCGCCTGAAGGCAGCAAAGAAATTTAGGGCAGACGAAACGATCCTTGCGAAAGAAGTTAACCCTGCGAAGATTCGAGAAATCAATAGAGGACGGTTGGTTGATTTGGTTATCGTCTGTGCGGGGACGATTTCTGCCTATATTCAAGCTTTGCAATCTGTCAATCGGGGAGGAACCGTCTTATGTTTTGCTCCCCTTGAGCCGGGTCTCAATTTTGTTTTTCCATTTTTTGAATTTTGGAACGATGGAATCACACTCTTGTCCACTTATGGGGGGAGTCCTTTTGACATTACAAATGCCATTGAATTGATAAGGGCTCAACGCCTTCCCCTTCGTGAAATGATTACCCATCGGCTTCCCCTTGCAGAGACAGGTCTTGGATTCCAATTAGTGACCGAGGCGAAAGATTCCATAAAAGTAATCATCGAACCCCAGAGATAATCTTCGCAAGCTAAGCAAACCGGCCCCAAGAAATTTGAACTCAATAATTTTTTGTCATTGCGAGCCCGAAGGGCGTGGCAATCTCGTTTTCCTTGAGATTGCTTCGTTGTCCCGCAACTGCGGGATTCTTCGGAATGAAAGTTTAATTGTTAGCACGTTTATAATAGAAAAATGATATATTTAATTAAAGATCTTAAGTAGAAGGAGTTAATCAGAAATGAAAGAAGATAAAAGGAAAGTGGAAGAGGTTTTGAACGGCCAGCATCGACATTGGGAGGATATGCTATTGAATAAGCCTGAAATGTTTGGCACCGAACGCAGTGATCCTGCTCAAAAGGCGGCGGAGCTTTTCAAAAAAGAAGGTAGTACCAAGATTCTTGAACTTGGAGGAGGGCAGGGGCGAGATACGATCTTTTTCGCTCAAAATGGGTTTCAAGTTTATGTATTAGACTATTGTGAGAGTGGG
>Ga0116138_1000938_pt1 | contig 16587 bp, 9 predicted proteins | sample June2015DPH_20_1_2_FD_88971 | JGI IMG/M metagenome (GOLD analysis project Ga0116138, IMG submission 88971) | Peatland microbial communities from SPRUCE experiment site at the Marcell Experimental Forest, Minnesota, USA - June2015DPH_20_150 | ecosystem: Environmental > Terrestrial > Soil >... | reverse complement strand
CGCTGATGGATGTGCTTGGAGTCTGCTCATCGGCAGAAACTGCAGGCGGAACCATCGTCGATATCGCCACGGTGCGGGACCGGATCCAGCAACACTTTGAAGAATTCAGTAATAAGGGATTTCGCACACTGGGTGTTGCTTTCAAGAACATGGGATCAGAGTCGCGCATCAGCAAAGACCACGAAGCGGGCATGACGTTTTCAGGATTCCTCGTTCTTTTTGATCCGCCTAAGGCCAGGATTATCGAGACAATTACCAGTCTCAAAAACCTGGGCGTTACTCTCAAGGTCATTACCGGGGACAATCACCTCGTGGCTGCCAACGTCAGCGAGCAGATGGGCTTGTCGAATAGGCAAATTCTCACAGGACGAGAGCTCGGTCGATTGAGTGATGCAGCCTTGCTCAAACGTGTCTCGGAAGTAAATATCTTTGCCGAAATTGAACCCAATCAAAAAGAGCGCATCATCCTCGCTCTGCGAAAAGCCGGAAACGTTGTAGGGTACATGGGCGATGGCATTAATGATGCCTCGGCGCTTCACGCTGCCGATGTCGGCATTTCAGTTGACAGCGCAGTCGATGTTGCCAAGGACGCGGCGGATATCGTCTTGCTCGAAAAGGACCTGGGCGTGCTGGTGCAGGGTGTGCGCGAAGGGAGGGCGACCTTTGCCAACACGCTCAAGTATGTGTTCATGGCAACAAGCGCGAATTTCGGGAACATGTTCAGCATGGCTGGAGTGTCCCTTGTGTTGCCGTTTCTCCCGCTTCTACCCAAGCAGATTTTGCTTACCAACATGCTCACCGATTTTCCAGAGATGACGATCGCTACCGACAGTGTCGATAACGAAATGGTCGATTATCCGCGACGATGGAACATTAAGGTCATCCGCCAATTTATGATTACATTTGGTATTGTGAGCTCGGTGTTTGATTTTCTCACCTTCGGTGCACTTCTGCTCCTCCTGCATGCTACGCAGGTTCAATTCCGAACCGGCTGGTTTCTGGAATCCGTTGTCTCTGCTTCCCTGATTGTGCTCGTTATTCGGAGTCGGAAACCATTCTACAAGAGTCGACCGGGGAAGTATCTGTTAAGGACAACTCTGTCAATCGTTGCCGTGACGTTGGCTTTACCCTTCACTCCGCTTGCTGAGGTTTTTGGGTTCAGCCCGCTGCCAATTCCGTTCCTTTTATTCATCGGGATCATCGTCTTGTTATACATTATCACCGCAGAAGTAGCAAAAAGGGTTTTCTACAAAAAGGTGAAAGTCTGAAAGGGGAGGTACATGAAGAAGCCACGGCAAATCTCTATGACACAAATCCAGGAAGAATGAACAGTGGTACCGGTAATCAGACGGATGGGTTATTGTGCGCTCGTTCTTTGCGTCGTGCAGAATGCATGGTCGCAAACTGAAGAATTGCACGGCCAGGCCTCCGGATGGATTAGCGCGAACCACGAGACTTCGTCGAGCTTCCAGACAGGTCTCCGCTATATTCCGGATTTCTTGCTCAAGGACAAACTCAACGACCAACTCGATCTTAATATGGAGCTTTCGCTCAACGCCTTCACGAGCGCACGATACGTCAGAAGCGAGCCTGCCTCGTACGAAACTCAGGTAAAGCCCTACCGCGGTTGGATCCGACTGTCGACGGATCGATTCGAAGCACGTGTTGGATTGCAGAAGATCAATTTCGGTTCCGCGACATTGCTTCGACCGCTCATGTGGTTCGATCGCATTGACCCGCGTGATCCGCTCCAGCTGACGGACGGGGTCTATGCTGTACTCGGGCGATATTACTTTCAGAATAACGCAAACATCTGGCTGTGGGGCCTTTTCGGCAACAACGACACGAAGGGGTGGGAACTGGCACCAACGGAGAAGAAAACACTTGAATACGGTGGGAGGGTGCAATCGCCATTGTGGACTGGTGAAGTCGGTCTCACGTATCATCACAGGCAGGCAGATTTGAGTACCTTGATATCCTTCCCAATTGTCACCACTACCTTCAACACACCAGAAGATCGATTTGGACTGGATGGAAAATGGGATATCGGTATCGGAATTTGGTTCGAAGGAGTGTTGATCCAGCAGGAAAATGACCTTCTTCGAATGAGATACCAGCGACAATGGACAGTAGGCGCCGATTATACATTCGCTGTAGGGAACGGTTTGAACGCCACAACTGAATATTTCCGATCTGATAACACAAGTGCCCTCTTCGTTTCAGGCGAGGGTGCAGGTTTCTCTGCCTTGTCAGTCAATTATCCCATCGGCGTTGTCGATCAGGTATCAGCAATGTTCTACCGTGACTGGAAAAACGGAGAATGGTATCGGCTGGTGAGCTGGCATAGAACATACGACAACTGGATATTCTATCTCCTGGGGTTCTGGAACCCGGCGAACATCCAAATCTATCAGAATCAAGCCGGAGCAAATCCGTTTGCGGGGACCGGATTCCAGGTCATGGTCGTGTTCAATCACTAGCAGGTCAGGCCCGATATCTATTGGAGCCCTTGAATACAATCTGAATCATAAGCGGAAGGACACATGCCGAACGCAGCGTTAATAAAAACCGAAAATCTGGACAAAACCTATTCGCTTGGCCTTACCATCCTGAAGGCACTGGACTGTATCAATTTATCCGTGATGCGAGGGGAGTTTCTTGGGCTCGTCGGCCCGAGCGGTTCGGGTAAAACGACATTGCTCAATATTATCGGCTCTCTTGACGCTCCAACCAAGGGAAGCGCCGAAGTGTTGGGGCGCAAGATAGAGTCTCTATCTCACAAAGAGGCCGCAAGCCTGCGGAACATCCACATCGGCTTCATTTTTCAGACGTTCAATCTCCTGCCGGTCTACACGGTATACGAGAACGTCGAGTTTCCTTTACTGCTGCAGGGGGTTGAGACTTCCCGTCGCAAGCAACTCGTCGTGCAGGCACTGGAATGGGTCGGTCTGGCTGATCGGGCTGATTCGAAACCGGCACAGCTTTCGGGCGGACAAAGTCAGCGGGTTGCGATCGCGAGGGCGATCGTCAAGCAGCCAGAAATCGTGCTTGCGGATGAACCAACCGCCAATCTCGACGCGGCGAACTCTCACCACATTATGAAAACGATGGTGCAACTGAATGAAGAGCTCAAAACAACGTTTGTCTTTGCCACTCACGACGAGAAAGTTATCGGGTACCTGCGGCGCAAAATCACGCTTGTCGATGGGAGAATCTCCATAGATGAAAACTTTGACAAGAGCATGCCCGGGCGAGGTGAACCATGCTGATCATTAAACTTGCTCTCAGGAATATTCTCAGTGCCGGGCTCCGAACCTGGCTTAATGTCATAGCGCTCTCATTTTCGTTCGTGGCGATAATTTTGCTGCAGGGTTTCTATGACGGTTTGAATGATCAGGTGGAGCGCGCGACAGTCGATGCTCTCTACGGTGGCGGTCAGTACTGGCAGAAGGCGTACGATCCGTATGATCCGTTCTCACTGGAAGACGCACACGCACCGGTTCCGAGCCAGCTTCAGGGGCTCATTGGAGACAAAACGGCGACACCGATTCTCGTTCGTACGGCTACAATCTATCCGCAAGGGCGATTCCGCTCAATCCTCCTCAAAGGGATCGATCCTGATCAGAGAATGCTCACAATCCCTTCCTCCGTGCTGCGGACCGACGAAGACGCTATTCCTGCTCTGATCGGGAGCCGAATGGCGAAGAATGTCGGACTGAAAAAAGGAGATGTGGTGACGGTGCAGTGGAGAGACATTCACGGCACGTTCGACGCACGGGATGTGAAGATTGTGGAAGTCTTCAGAACCTCCGTGCAGGATATTGATAATGAACAAATTTGGATTCCCCTGGAACGCCTGCAGCAATTGACCCGCATGGCAAACGAGGCGACGATCATTGTCTTGAAAAAGAATTTCCCGCTCATCAACGATGTGCCCGGATGGGAATTCAAAAATCTCGGGTTTCTTCTACGCGACCTGCACACGCTTGTCAAAATGAAAAGTATTCAGGGGAGCATCATGTACCTTCTCCTTCTGTTTCTCGCGATGCTGGCAATCTTCGACACACAGGTTCTCTCAATCTGGCGGCGGAAGAAAGAGATGGGAACACTGATGGCCCTTGGAATGACACGCACAAAAGTAATCGAGTTATTTACGCTGGAAGGGGCCTTCCACGGTGTCCTCGGAGCTGTGGTGGCAGCAATCTACGGGATTCCTCTGCTCGCGTACATGGCGAACAAAGGCCTCGAGCTTCCGACAGCGACGGATAGTTACGGGTTTGCCATAGGCGAGAAGCTTTTTCCGACCTATACTCCCGCACTGGTTCTTGGCACGACTCTTTTAGTATGCGTTGTGACAACGATCGTCAGCTTTCTGCCGACGAGGAAGATCGCGGACCTTAAACCAACAGATGCACTCAGGGGGAAGCTCTCATGATATCGTTTCTCCTCAAGGGTCTCTTGCGCGATCGTTCGCGGTCGCTCTTTCCTCTCCTTACAGTTCTTGGAGGCGTCGTCCTGACTGTGTTCCTGAACGCCTGGTTGAATGGAGCGGTCTCATCGCTGATCCAATCGACCGCGAACTACAGCACCGGACATGTGCGCGTGATGACAAAGGCATACGCGAAAGAAGCCGATCAAATCCCGAACGATCTGGCGCTGCTGGGAATCGACACTCTTATGTCAGCACTGAGACACAATTATCCGGACCTGCTTTGGACTCCGCGCATCAAATTCGGAGGGCTCCTTGATATTCCGGACGAGAAGGGTGAAACAAGGGCGCAGACTCCTGTAGGTGGACTTGCGGTCAATCTGCTCACTGCGGACAGTCCTGAGAGAAACATCCTCAATATCCGGGAAGCCATCATAAGAGGACATGTGCCCCAAAAACACGGGGAAATACTCGTTGGCGAGGAACTCGCGCAGAAGCTCCGCATCCAGCCGGGCGATACCGCTACACTGATCAGCTCAACGATGTATGGAAGCATGAGCGTCACCAATTTTGTTATTGCCGGTACGGTTCGATTTGGAATCGCCGCTATGGACAAAGGCTCGCTGATTGTAGACATCGCGGACGCCCAGCAGGCTTTGGATATGCAGCATGGGGCCGGAGAAATTCTGGGCTTCTTTGCAGACGATCTCTATCACGAAGATCGGGCAAACACGGTGACTGAAGATTTCAATTTCCGTCACAGCTTTACTTCAGGCGACACGTCAAAAAGTGAAGCCGTATTTGCCCCCATCATGGGAACGCTTCGCGCACAAAGCGGGCTGGACGACTATCTTGAATTAGTAGGACAGTTCTCCACGATTATCATTGGAGTCTTTGTGGTCGCAATGTCCGTGGTTCTCTGGAACGCAGGGTTGACGGGAAGTCTGCGGCGATACGGAGAGATCGGCATCCGTCTGGCGATCGGAGAGGATAAGAGTCACATCTACTATTCATTGCTTGCCGAGTCGCTGATGATCGGATTCATTGGCTCTCTCCTCGGCACAGCGATTGGTCTTGCAGTTGCTTACTATGGCCAGGTGAAAGGACTGGATATCGGGTCAGTGTTGAAGGAAAGCACAGTGATGTTTCCCAACGTCATACGCGCTCAGATAACGCCATTCACCTATGTAGTAGGTTTTCTGCCCGGCCTAGTTGCCACATTTCTCGGCACGGCAATTTCCGGCATTGGCATTTACAGACGACAAACATCGGAATTGTTCAAGGAGCTTGAAGCATGATGCACAGATTCCCGCTGCTTCTCACGTTGTCCGCACTCTCGATCGGGATACAGGGACCATCCGGAGATGAAATCCTTAAGAGAGTCGATCAAAACATGTTCTCGCAGAAGAAGATTCTCCTCTCACGCATGGTCATCCATGGACGTCGTGAAACCAGAACGGTGGAATCAAAATCCTGGCAGCGTGGCACGAATGAATCGTATACAGAATTCCTGGCGCCGGCGCGTGAGAAGGGAACGAAGATGCTGAAGCTCAAGGACATGTTGTGGGAGTTTTCTCCCTCCACGGACCGGACGATCATGATTTCCGGTCACATGCTCCGTCAATCCGTCATGGGCTCGGATCTTTCTTACGAGGACATGATGGAGGATCCACATCTGCCAAATTTATACTCTGCTACAGTCGCGTCGTCGGAGGTGCTCAATGGCAGGGATTGTTGGGTCCTCGATCTGAAGGCGAAGAAGGAAGATATCGCGTATGATCACCGCCAGGCATGGGTGGACAAAGAGAGGTACGTGGTTCTTAGGGAGAATCTCTACGCGAAGAGCGGCAAGTTGTTAAAATCTGTCGATGTGCGAGAGGTCATGCACGTTCAGAGCCACTGGCTGGCAAAATCCGTGCTCTATAAAGATGTGCTGAAAGAAGGGGAGGGAACGGAATTCCATATCGACTCCGTGACACTTGATGCGGATATCCCTGACTACATCTTTTCGAAGGCGGCCTTGCGACGATAGGGAGAAGAATTCTTCTCCGGGTGAAGTCTGAAGTATTGTAAACGACCCACGATGATCAGCGTACCAAATCTCGGCTTTTCTGAAAATCCCATCTGAAACTTGACAATGCAAATTTGTTGCGCGTGTCTGTAGAATTTGTCTCATTCTCTAACGACAGATTCCCAGACAGGCGCGCATATGAAGTATGATCCCTTGCGGCATCATCGGAGATCGATAAGGTTGAGGGGGCATGACTACGCTCAGACAGGGATGTATTATGTAACCGTTTGCGTGAAGGATCGGGAGTGTATTCTAGGGGAAAATCTCCAAAATGAAGTGAAACTCTCAAGGATTGGGAAAATAGTAAAGGAGTGTTGGGAAGGGATCCCAAAGCATTTTTCGCATGCAATGCTCGATGAGTTCGTTATAATGCCCGATCACTTGCATGGGATAATTATTCTCGTTGGGACACGGCATGCCGTGTCCCAACCGCTTGCCTCGTCCCAACGAGAGGAAATCTCCCTTCAAACGGGCGAGGAATTTGGCAGGCCCATTTGTGGATCTCTATCAACGATCATGCGCTCGTTCAAATCCGCAGCCTCAAACCGAATTCACTCGGAAGGGTACCCTGAGTTTGCGTGGCAATCGCGTTTTTATGATCACATCCTCCGCGATGCACGCGATCTGGAGCGTGTCAGGCGATATATACGCAACAATCCCACGCGTTGGTTTGATAACTGCAGGAAGGAGATTGAATGTGCTTAAGTTGAACGGACGCGACCGTGATGGCAAGAGTCGAGATAAGCCGTGAATCCCCCATCTCCTCATTCCACCACCACCTCATCCACAAACAGCCACGCCTTCTCACCAGCCCCGGCATGCCACGCCGGACAAGTGCCGATATTCTTTGCAGCAACCTTTACAAACCTCGCTGATACGTTCTTTACGATGCATGAGAAATCCTTCACAACGACGCTCTCTGTCTGACTGACCGCATTGCTCTGATTCCCTGCCTCTTTCCAGATGATTCCGTCGTCAGATACAAAGAACTTCACTTCGGACGGGAGAAAGATCCACGATCCCTGTTGCTGCAGAAAGCCAATTGTGATCCGTTGTAGGGTCTTCAAAATTCCAAGATCAAGCGTCGCAACCAAGTCATCTCCGTTGAACCCCAGCCACTCTTTGTCCTGAAAATCGAGCGAGCCGCGTTGGCCATCAATGATTGTACTATCCCCACGGCCCGGATACTTTGGGCTGTACGGCTTTTCGAAGAGCACTGATTTCACTTTCAGGCACTTCGTGAAGCGTGCTTCGGAATACTCGGCAGCGAGTTCTCCGCTGACGGAGGTGACCGCTCGTACCAGGGCGGATTGGGTCAGTTCAATTGGTCCTGTGTATCGATGTGATTTGAGAGTGGGATCTGTGCTGTCGAGTGTATAGAGGATTGTTGAGCCTTTAGAGTCGGACGAAAGTTCGACCCTGAGACTGCTCTCAAATGCGCCACCGTTGGGCGCGATGGATACGGTGGGGGGAGATTTGTACAGGCCAAAGGAGGAAAGTGTCGGCCTTGTTCGCGATGAGTCGATCACCAGTCTTACCTTTCGAGACGTGACCGCGGGAAAACGGAGCAATCGCTTGTATCCAACGGTCGTTCCCCGGGCAATTATTTTCCAGGCATTGTCAGACCATGCCTCAAGGTGGAACGCCTCAATTCGCTGGCCGACACGCATGTTCTCTTGAAGCATCAATCGGTCGAACGTTTGTTTCTTCGGAAGCTGGAATTCGATTGACGCGGATTCGACACCGTCGTCAGTGGTCCAATAAGTTGCCGGATGTTGCTCAATAATAGGAGTAGCTTTGTGTTGTGGCTTTTCATTGGAGGCGATGATCGTTGCCCCGGTCGCAAGATTTATCCTGAATGTCTGATCGAGAATCTTGCCCATTCCCTGCAAGCTCTTGATATCGTACTCCGTGATCCGGCCGCGCTTGTCGGGAGGAATGTTGAGAAGGAGAACAGAATTGCGCCCGACAGAGCTGTAATAGATATCCACAAGCTTCGCAGGTGATTTTACCAGATTGTCCTGGCTTGAATGATAAAACCAGCCGGGTCGGATAGAAACATCTGTCTCGGCAGGGTACCAAACGAGGGCTGAAGCATTCTTGATTTTCTCTCTGCTCCCGAGATCGTCGTCCATCAAGTCCCGTGGAGCAAAGGCCCCATCAACGGGATATTGTTGCGAAGAAGCGGCGATCGCATCGAGGTTCTGTGTGATGTTTGGTAAAACGCTCCACTCGGTCTCTCTTCCGTACCCCGACTCAGTGCCGACCCATCGGACATCGGGACCCATGATGGCAATGACAGCTTCCGGGGCCAACTCGCGGATCACTTTGTAGTACGAGGGCCAGTCGTAGACTTGTCTCTTCCCGTTTGGCCCTTCGGCGTTTGCGCCGTCGAACCAGACTTCGGATATTTCACCGTAGTTCGAAAGAAGCTCGCGCAGCTGGTTGCGGAAGTGCTCGTTGTAAACAGGAGAATCTCCATACGTCGGTTCGTGCCGGTCCCACGGGGAAAGATACACGCCGAATTTGAGTCCGGCTTCCCTGCACGCCTGCGCCACCTCGCCTACGACGTCTCCTTTACCCCCTTTCCACGGGCTGTTCTTGACGCTATGGTCCGTGTACTTGCTCGGCCAGAGACAGAATCCATCGTGATGCTTTGCAGTGATGATCAGCAATTTCATCTCGGCGTCTTTGATGACTTTGACCCACTGCCGCGCATCAAAATCGGTGGGATTGAAAGCAGATGGGCTCTCGGTTCCTTTTCCCCATTCCTGATCCATAAACGTGTTCATGCCGAAGTGGGCAAAGGCGATGATCTCCTGTTGTTGCCAGGCGAGCTGTCGCGGTGCAGGGGTGACATTGGCAGCTTTGCGGACAATCTCCTGAAGGGGTTCGCCCGGTTTGATGATCGCGAAGTTGTGTTCTTGTTGGCTGAGGGCCGTGGAGATGAAAAGGGGTAAGAAGATTATCGTCAGCGAGGAATATATCTTATAAGAAGAGCTCATCATCGGGGTCATCCAGGGGTAAGGAAACAATAGTCGAATTGTCATTCCCGACTTGCCCCGAATTGTCCTTTCGGGGACGCTTTTATCGGGAATCCAGTCAGAGCATAAGCCACGGTTTCGACTCTGCTAGTGCGCAGTCTGGATTCCCGCCTAAGGCGTGTGGGAATGATAAGAAAAACACAGTGCTGCACCAACGTCATTTATTCCACTATAATCTCATCCGCGAAGATATACGAGTCGCTTCCAGCAGACTGATGCCACGATGGAAGCTTGCCGGGATTCTTGGCGACGATCTTGATAAAGCGGGTGACAAGCTGTGGAAAACTCGCGCTGAAGTCTTTGATGATCGCCCCATCCTCCTTCGGATCGACAGTGTTGAGGATCTCTTTGGCGAGAACGAACTTGTCAGGATCGTTCGACACAAAAATCTGAACCCTCTCGGGCATCAATATCCAAGAAAAACTATTCTGTAGGAACCCGACGCTGATATTCTTGACGCTTGTCGGTTTCTGTAGATCAATGATGATATCGAGGTCCTGCCCCTGGTACCCCTGCCACCGTCCATCGGCGAAGTTCTCTGAGCCGCGCAATCCGTCGAGAAGCCCCATCTGTCCCCCCGCTGAATAAGCCCGGTTGTAACGGCTGTACGCCGAGTTGAGCTTGTACAATCTGCCGATTGCCTTGTGAATCAACACAAACTTTTCTGCAAGCGGATACGGCTGTCGTTCGACGAAGACCCGCGCACGAATGAGCGCACTATGATCGATTTCAAAAGGCCCGGCGTATTTCATCGATCGAAGTGTCGGCTCAGAACCGTCGGTCGAGTAATATATGGACTGATCGTTGAACGCCGTCCTGAGGGCGATTGTTCTTTTTTCTCCAGCAACAGCATTCGAAGGTTCAATCTCGACGTCCTTGTCCAGATCAACGAACTGATTCCCGAGCCGATCGTAGTTGTCGAGAATCCTATCAAGCCACCAGGAGCGATTCTCCCGTTGCCACAATCCGACATATTCGCTCTTGAGCGCGTGCAGTTCAGCGAGTAACCTGTTGAGCTCCGATTTCATGAGCGGAATCTTTTCGGTCTCGCCGGTGTGCATAATCCGTTGCAGGGGAATCCGTGCCGCGACCTTCTCTGCCGTGAAGCGAACGCGTTTTGCAGCGAATAGAGCGAAATCCAATACGTCAGCATTTCTCTTCACCTGAGCTTTCAAAACAGTCAGCCGTTCGATCAGCGTGTTGGCTTCTTTCACAGCGCGTTCGGCGGCAAACGCTAACGGTTCGCCGGCATTTTCAAGGTCGGGCTCAAGCATGCTGCTCCAGACACCATAATCCCGCACGATTCCCGGCACAGGGATGTGACGGAGAGTGTCGAATTGAAATAAAGTGCCTGCGATTCCGGTTATGCCAAAGAAAAGCCCATCAAATGCACGATTGAAGTCTGCCAAGCGGAGTTCACGGTCTTTTCGTGCTTCCTCACCTGTCAGTGGTGAAGCGGGGTGCCACGAGCACTCCGCTCCCCAGAGAAGTCCATGCCAGTTGTAGGTGAAGAAGTTTTCGCCATCATCGTCCCAGGCTGTGTTCATCATTCCCATCGCACCGAGCTTCGCCCCGTCACGGACATAGTTAGAGATGTTCACAACAGCGGTGGACATGTTTGGCCACACCTCTGTCCAGCAGCTCACGCCAGGGGCAACCATGAAATCGAATCCGGTTTTCTTAAAAGGAAGTATCGCTTGCTCAAAGCTCTCCTCCGCGTCATATCCCCACGAAATGACAATCAGATCTTTCGGAAGCTTCGGGATGATGTCGGGATTCTGAGCGGCGATGTCTCCCCACATCAGTATCCGTTTGCCATACGGCTTGATGAGATCGTTGATCCTGTTGATGTGGTAGGCATAGACCGCCGGCATGCCCATCGAATCGACCATCCGTTTGCTCGGACCGCGCCCCAGACCATAGACCTCGTCACAGTTAATGTGGAACATCGTGCTTTGATAGGAGGGGACAATTTCGTCATACTCCTGCTTCAAAAATCGGTACGTCTCCTCGGCAGCAGGCGTAACGACATACTGGTTCTCTTTAATATCATTATAGAACGGAGACCGGAGTTGGTTTTCCATATGCCCGAAGGATTGCGCGTTACCGATGAGCTCGATGTGGTATCTCTTGGCGAACGACGTCAGCTCGGCGATTTCTTCCGGCGTGATTCCGTCGGCCGGAGCGATTTCGGGATGAGATTTGAGTCGGAACACATGCTCGGTATAGAGTGTGAAGAAATTCTGCTTATGCTCTGCCATCTTCTTGATGACTTCCTTGAGGAAGGCGACCGTCGGTATGGGTCCGCGGCTGATGTCGTCCATCCACCCCCTGTACCGGAGCGTTGGCCAATCGGTGATGGTGAGACAGGTGATCGAGTTGCCGTCCCTGTTGGACCGGATGAGCTGTATCAGCGTCTGCACGCCGTAGAACACACCGGCTCCTGAATTGGCAGCGATGATGATTTGGTTGGGAGAGACGTGAAGCACGTATCCCTCGTTGCTCACTTCGGCCGGTAGGCTCAGCCCCGCAGCTTTCAGTGCTGCCCGAAGAGTATTGTCCCTCGTGGGCTGGCCAATGACGATGGTTTTTCCCTTCATTGTCTTCGTGAAGGTGAGATGAACCTTCAGCTCCGCCTGTATTTCATCAGACAGTTGTGACGCGGCGAACAGGTCTTCTTCGTCCTTTCGGTTACCGAGGAATATTTTTGTGTCGGGAGAAAATGTGAACTGGCCGTGACTGAAGGTTATCTTTTGTGGAGTGGGGATGAGCTGAAGCGGGCCGGGTGAAGAGGCCGACTCTTGCTGGGTGCCGGAGTACGAGAATTGTGAGAAAAAAAGTAAAACGACGATCAATATCCCGGTGAGGTTGAGAAAGGCAGTCTTCATTGGCTAATTCCTTCGCTTATTTTCTTCACTGAATGTCATATTCACAGTCGGGATTTGATTAATCAAATCTCGACAACGGTTCTTCCTGAAGCGCTAGTTAAAAGGGGAAAGCACACACCCTTCTGCTCCCCTCTCACTACACACAAGCCCCGCACCAGAGGGGACGTTTAGTCCTCGTGGTCTTGAGGTCCAGCTATATCAAAGTTCGAGCAGTCCCCTCTGTGAGAAAGATTGTGAGTTGGGGAGAGGGGATGTAAGGGGTGTGTGCCTTATCTTCCCCGTGAGATGTAATGTTCCAGCCGAGCTTTAACAGCGCTATCGAACGCCAGCAGCTGCGGTCAGGAAGTATACCGGCAGCCCCGCTTTCGAATCGTTGGCACTGACTTCAAACGTCAGCTTCTTTTCCTGTTCAACTCGCACGGGGTTGTCAAATACCTTTTTCCCATATCTATTCAGGGTGAACGTCTTGAACGACGCCTCCCCCTTGATAACCGAGAGCGTGACAGACTTCTTCGCGCCCGCCTGTTTCACGGAAACCATCCCGTACGCATATCCATTCGACCACAAAGAGCTTCCATCCTTCGCCGCAAATGAAATTTCCTGGTTGATTGCGGAATAGTGAAAGCCCGTCAGCGCCAGAATCTCCCCCCAACTGATCATCGCCCGCCCGTAGTGATGACCGCACTCGGCCTCGTCATACGGATTCCGCTTCATGCCGTCGTACCGATTGCGCAAGTTCGTGATGCAGGTCAGTCCGTTGTGGCCCTGACCATCGTAGAGCATTCCAATCGCGGCGGTGTATTCAAATCCTGTCATCACTTCCGTAAAATAGGGGAACGGATTCTTCGGACGGTCTTTCGGATAACTTGCCATCAGGAGGGCAGCTTCGTCCCCGAGCGCGAATGTGCGCAGACAATTGAAATGATCGTTTAGCGATTTCCTGTAATTGTATTTCATGATGCTGGCGAGCGTCGTCTGCACATGCTTTGGATCTGTCAGATACCCGAGTCCGCATACGTGGGCCATCATTTGTCCGATGAGCTGATCGACGAGACAGGCGTTGCCAAGCTGATAGTCGGGATTCGTATAATCGCTTGAACCCATTCCAACGAGCAGAGCCGGAGCGATATTGGATTTGTCACCCGGGGGCATGATCTTGTGAGTGTAGTACTCGCCGTTGAAGAGAGCGCTATCGATCCAGCGGCTGCCGTGCTCGAAGAGAGTGTGGCAGGTTGATGCAAACTCCTTGTCGTGCATAAAAAGCGCCATCTGTTCGGCCGACTTAAGTGCACCGAGATACCAGATTCCCATCTGGGGATTCGGACCGTAATATTCAACATCCATAGTATTGTGCTGGCATCCCTCCATCACGCCATCCTTGTTTGCATCCCATCCCCCCTTAATCCAGCAGAATTCCAGTGCTTTCTTCACATTTGGCCAGAGCGCTGTCAGCATCGCGTTGTCTCCTGAAAGCTGCCAGTCGCGATAGATTTTCATGATGCAGCCCATCTGTCCGTCCGCAGCAGCTTTACCCCACTGTCCGCTGTCAACTGGAAGCTTTACGCGGAAGCTCATCAGTCCGGCGTCGTCCGTCTCTTTACCGAACTCGGTACCCCGCATCGACTTCGCAATCGATCCGAAAAGAAATGCAACGGCCTGTTCATAGTTCCACACGTGCGTGCAGGTGCCGAAGCAGCATCCATCCTTGTCGCCGCATCCTTCCCAGGCAAAGAATCTGCCATCTTCGCTCCTGAAGCATGTTTGAGTCCTCAGCGTGCTAAGGTTGAATAGCGCTGACTCCTTTACGACCGATGGCAAATCGCTTTTCGCAAGAGATGTTACGAACTGTATCGTCTCATCTTCCACCCGACCGAGATCCGGCAGCGTCTTCTCGATGACGTTCCATGCGTCTTTGTACTGAGCTGTATAATAGTTGCCGATTCGTGTCGGCGACCATGCGTAGCGGTTCGGGAAGTGCCATGTGATGAAGAAGGTGAACTCCTTTGTTGCCCGTGCGGGTATCTTTTCCTCTATCGCCAGGGAAGCTTTCGGCGTGTTCGCGCCCGGAGGTCTGTTCTCAAGAAGTCCGTCATCGCTGAAATCATCCCAGAAATCAAGTATGGAGGTACCCCACTCGGCGTTCAGCCAGGCGGTGCGATAGGTTACGCCGCTGCTCGCTGTTGTCGTCAGGGCCATGGTTCCCCATCGCTCGTCATCCGGTTTCACACTGTCGGACGACATGAAAATTCCCTGGAATCCATTTCCTTTCCTGTACTCGTTCCGGTTCTTCGAAGAGACGTTCTTGACACCGTCGTTCCCGATAAAATTCTCCATGGTTCCACACACAGAAACATCGAGATCGGACGCGGCCAGATTTGTGACTTCGTAGGTAACCGCGACGATTGGAATTCCGCTTGCATCTGGATCTGTCGGTACCAGCGGATTGAAAGCTTTGATCCTGACTTTCACCGGCATGTCATGGTCGGCGAGATTGACGATCCCGAACGGATAGCTGGCATCGAAGCTGCAATTTCTGAAACAGGGGAGAGCAGGGTTCGTCGCGTCCTTGACCCCGAAAGCACCGGAGTAGAGATGTTCGTCGACTGGTCCCTGCAACGCGCGCACCCTTGCGCGGCCATCTGAAGATTTTATGCGGATGGCGAAGAACGGAGAACCAGGGTTGAATCCTTTTGCCGGGCGATTGACGATTTCCCAGTCCTTCCAATCTCCTCTGCCGCCGAGAGAGATTGTCCCCGTTCCGATTCCTCCAATGGGTAGAGCGATCTGGCTCAGGTGTTTCTGGTTATAGTGTTTGATGATGGGCCATGATTTGGTGGAGTTTCCAGCAACGGCCGCGGAGACTACAAGGAGCATGGCCAAGGACAAACTGCGAGTGGTGGATGAGATGGGGGGAGTCATAGTGCACCTCGATTTGGTGTCGAAGGAGGATCAATAGTGAGGGCTAACCTTGAGATTGTCAAATCAAATGGATGTGCTTCTCCGTGGTGTTTAGCGGACACCGCGGTAGGTGGCCCATTTTCTTTTTGCTTGCCCAAAAAGAAAATGGGCAAAAAGAAAAAGGGCATGGAAATCGAACTCCCCGTGGAGAGCTGCCCACTACACGGGCCGACGATTTCGACCCATCGAGGGATTGTTGACCCTCGGGGGAAGTGCGATTGGGTCGAAATCGGAACGCACGGTTTAAGCCGCCCATCCCACACCGCCATCGATTTCCGAGGCCTCGGGCATAGCGTTTTGCAGACGATATCCTAAACCCCAAGCTACCGAAATCATCGGCAGGTGTGTGGGGCGGAATCATCAGAGCGTTTAATTTCGGTGCAAATTCCTGAGAGCTCAATTATCTGAAAACAACTTCTTGCACCGAAATTTCGGCAGGCGGGTGGCCGTATCACCACGGGCGTCATGATTTCGGAAATTCTCTTTGGTCACTTTCTCTTCAAAGAGAAAGTAACTGACGCTCCCCCGCTCAAACAGGTAGCGTCACACTACCTGAATGGACAATTTTTTCTTTTAGCGCAGAGTTGAACATCTTTTCTCATCAGCCGCTAGGACTTCGGCACCAAGCACTTGTTGTTCTTGTTGTTAAACTTCTTCAGGATTGTGCAATACACCGCCTGCTCGCGCCGGCAGGCACCGGAAACATCCTGCTTGCTAAACGATGCATACTTGCAGCTGAAGTCGCAGAACATCGGAATATCTTTAGGGATCTCCCTGGTTTTCTTCATACGAAAAACCCGCTCATTATCCGTGGCGTTCGCAAACTCCAAACTTGAAACTTCAAACTTTGAACTCAAAACCCTATTAATCCAACTTTGGCGTGACCTTAAACGTCAGTATCGACCAATGCATGAGCGGGAACAGGAGCTCGTCGAGTTTGAACCACGCCGGTATCCCTTCTTCCTCGATGATGTTGGTGCTCTGTGCACGTTGCATGAGAGCAGGGAACCGCAATCGAACCGAACCATTCTTGCCGGCATCTTCATACAACCGAAAAACCACATTGTCGTCATCTTCACATTTTTTCATCGTGCTCAACACCGCATTCTCCGAACTGATTGAAAAGAAACTTCTTTGTTCGGGAAGAATTGGCTTCGCTGAAGGAGCTGGATTGAACACGACCGTCAAGGGATTGTT